>Ga0209780_1001897_pt1 | contig 14350 bp, 9 predicted proteins | sample WorMetexBAHAMAS2_FD_187384 | JGI IMG/M metagenome (GOLD analysis project Ga0209780, IMG submission 187384) | Marine gutless worms symbiont microbial communities from Max Planck institute for Marine Microbiology, Germany - Inanidrilus exumae... | ecosystem: Host-associated > Annelida > Digestive... | reverse complement strand
ATATAACTGTGAGGTGGAAATTCTGTAGCAGATGCTAAAATTCAAGACTTCATGCGCAGTACTTGCCAATCTATCGTCTAATTTGTTAAACGAAGTAGGTTTGTCTCTTTTTCGGTATTTTGAAGTAGGCCTACGTGTGTGCGATATCGTCGTTAACAAGTACGTTCGCTATCTCATCTCCTGATGAGTTCTTGTTAAAAATGTCATACACAGACAGGCTTCTACGTCTAAAGCTTTTTACTCCAAAATACAGAAGACTGCGGTGAGATATGATAGAAGTTTTTAAAATAACACATGATATATATGATTAAGACGTGTCACCTAAATTAGCATATCACTCAGGGTCTATAACCAGACGCGATAAACATAAACTTCTCAATTACAGATTTTACTATGATCTACGAAAGTACTATTTTTCAGTCTGCACGTATTGTTAACATCTGGTATGATCTGGAATAGCCTACCAAATCATGTCACTGATGTTAACACTGTCAACTTGTTCAAGGCACACTTAGACTTAGACCGCTTATGGGCGAACCAAGATGTGAAAAAAGGTTCCACGACCAACCTAACAGGATTACAGGAATGTGGGATAGATCTAAGTATGAAATATGTGAATGTACTTTTTCTTGACATAATAGTGTTACACAGATACAGACATTGATGTGTCTAACACCTGCGTCCGTTGATGTTCGTTGAGTTGAGTTGAGCTTGAGTATTGTCCGTAAGGTACACCCATATAATTGAATAAGTTAAATATCTTAACCAACGTCATTACACTACGGGCCGGACTCAGAAAAATTTATGTCGTACGGTTTAAAATAACCGAGACGGCTAACGTGTATGATGCTCGCCATGAACGGATGGCCCGCATGCAATATGCATTAATGCTATGTAGGCTGAGGGCGGGACAACCGCTCATAGATGACTTTCCGACGTGGAGTCAGTGGACTTGGACGTCGGGTTTCAGACATGTAGCCACAGCGTTGTTGTTGTTGATATTGTTGACTTATTTATTTGTTGTTGAATTGTGTAAGAGGTTTATTCATACATATTTTTTTGCCATTTTGGCACTTTTACACACGCAAGAGCGCGTGAAAGTTTCGTTGCTTTAGTGTAAGTTTCTGTGCTTAGTACGGAATCAGGGTGGACCTGTGTCAGTGCTTCAAAGCTATGAACAGATAATACCACGCGGTGACCCATGTAACGTCTGGTGACCAACTACCACGGGTATGGGTAAATGCGGGGGTGTGGGACAGGGGTCGAATTACTGAAAAAGCAGAGCCGGGGATAGGCGTCGAGGGGGTCGGGCCCGGCCGAAAACGAATTAGGTGCATTTCAGCTTTAAAATGTGACATCTGGTAGCAACAATTTTAATGATTTTCCTGAGAATCCACTTACCAAATTTCGTGCAGTTTAAACAGTAGGCCTATTAAGGCAAAGTGATCTACAGGAATCTGTGAGGCAGTTTTTAAGAAACCCTTGGCTACGGGTCTATTTGTATTAATATGTGTAACTGATGTTGGCCGTACACTATTTTTGAACAACTTCAATCGTTGGTTGTCATTTCCACACATGCTGATAGGCAGAGTGTGGATATAGCGGTTACTGTTTGTTTGTTTGTAATTTTGTCATTTTGTATGGTTACAGATTTCTCCGCCGAGGATAAAGCTAGCGGCGTCAAATTTTGCATGCCAGTTTATCGGCATCCTGGGCAGGGAATCTCCCATTTTTGGGAACGTTGCTCCCCCAGAAGCACAAAATAGCCTGCAGGCCTAGGCTGAATAACATCAGATCAACGTTCTATTTATAGTTCAGTGAGCGCGTGGGCCAAACTCCGCGCTAGAGATGCGCCGTTCGTGAAATCGCGTGGTGTGTGGGCGTATCGGCATGGGTGGATATACGGCCGTCCCCGAAGACGGACGTATATTTGTATAGGCCTATAATCTGTCTGTAATTTTGAACTGTTATCAAAAGTATTGTGTAAACGTTCTTTGCTAAATTGACGACTATGACTACGACTATTATTTTTTGCTACCATATTTTGGTAAATGAAGATGAATATAGTCAAACAAGCCAGACGTGATTTTGCAGTGTTGACTGTTCAGAATTATCGCATCACAAAGTCGTTCAAAAATGATAAACTATAAATCAAATCAAAATAAATAAGCAACATTACTGAGTACTGAGTAGGCCACTGACTGAGAGCCTTGTCGTTAAACTGGGACCAACACAGTTCAGTCTATACTGAAAGCAGAAAGTCGATTAGTTAGCCAACATGAACTTTGGCAGAATGTAGGCCTACTCAATAGCTTTTGCTGTCATCAGACAGTCTCAAAGAGCCGCCTCAGCCGGGGATAATAGTATCCCCAGCTGGGATGTCTTTGGCTACAGCAGTGCCTGGGACAAGAGTGACCAGTGCCGGGGAAATCCCCGGCGGTAATTCGAGCCCTGGTGTGGGATGTGGGTGCGGCAGCATAAATTGCGGGGTAATCTAAGTGCTACTTAAACTTCTTCAGCCAAAGAGTAGTGGACCATTGGAACAACTTACCACAGGAAATTATTGCGGCAGACTGACAACATGTTCAAGTCAAGACTTGACAAGTTTTGGAGGCAAACAGCAGATATGGGACAATAAACTGCCGCTTCTCTCCCATCATCATCAAGTTCAAGTTCAAGTTAAAACCCTAACCATCACACTGAACAGTGAGTGACACAGAAACCTGTCACACGTTTTTAACTTTTTACCTTTAGTGCCACTCAACCAAAAGTAAAACGCTGTGTCTCCAGGTCCGAAAGGTACAACTATATGTCTGACAGTCGGATCTCCGTTAGCAGTAATTTATTCACCCTAACCCTGGGCCTAACCCTAACCCTAACTGTACTAAACCGGAGATCCGACTGTCGGACGTGTAGTTGCGTTAAGTAGACGTCCGATTTTTGGACCTGGAGTCACTTTGTCTGTAGGTCCGAAATTGGGACGTCTATTTGGCGTAACTACACGTCTGACAGTTAGCAATAATTTATTCACCAGATGACGAGACAACACAACCAAACTACTACCACTAACCAGTCAAACTAAACTGACCATAAGCGTAACCCTAATTGTAACCATAGGCCTATTCCTAACCGTACTAAACCTTACTATTTTTGTGCACATTGTTGACACCCGTAAGAAGATTTTTCTGGATTTATAAAAGGAATTTTTCACCGAATTCACCGAAACCACCATAGTCAATGACCATGATGGCGTAAGTAAAAGCACAGGCTATATTGCCTATATTGCCTACTTTCTACAGTATCTCATTTATTATCAGTGATGACTGGATTCCAGCTACAAATGAACTGAACAATGCTTCTTAAAAGTGTTAATGGTGCAGCAGAGGCACAGAGGTGTGCTGCAGGGTTTGTGGGTGGGGCAAATGATTGCACTATCTATTTGCTAATGTAGCTGTGCTCAGTTCAGAAAACGCCAGCAACCAGAAGTTGATCATTTATAAAAGAGTGTTTTTTGTGGGGTATATATAAAAAAGGATTTGGTCTTTTGTGTGCAAAAAAGAAATAAACAAACAACTTTTTGACCTAGAGATCCGACTGTCGGACGTGTAGTTATGCCAAGTAGATGTTCGACTGTCAGACCTCGAGACAGTAAAAAGCACTGGAGAGGGTGCTAAATCATTTTGCAAATGTTTAATCATTGATAGCAAATATTCGAATTAAATCATAAGAATATTAGTGCAGATCGGTGGGTTGTGTGACTGAGAGCAATTTGTAAGTGATGGTTGCAAGTTTATATTTAATACAAGTAATAACCGGTAACCAGTGTAAGCGACTTAGAAGAGAGGGAACAGGAGTTAAGTGAAGATTTGGTAGAACAATTTATGTCGGTCTGTTTTGGGCACACCGCACAAGCCTTGTTATCTGCAGTGTAGCCAGTGCAGATGTTGCAGACTTTATACTGCATAACAATTGTTTGTGTTTGAGCATGATTTTTTAGTTTTTGTTACTAACAAAAGAGACTTGTGAATGCTAGGTTTGTGCGATGATTTGTTGAAGCAATAATGGCAGAAATGGAGTTTGAAGCTATTGATATTTCTGATCTTATTCTCCGTTGTCGTGAGGTATGTGCTGATGACAAGATTGCACCACTAACTGAACAGTTAAACATACACGAGATTACTCTGCACAGATTCTTGTAAATATGGTGACATCTGGTTAATTTTATCATTTAGAACAAATTTTGAGTAATTTTCCTATACATTGTTTGTTTGTTTTTATTTACATGTTTGGCAGTGTCACATGGCGTGACAGTGGAGATATACATTCCTACATTTGTACGTACATAGCAAAAGCTATACTGCCGAACATTGTTAAGGAAATAATGTTTAAGAATAAAATGCTTTATGATAAGCTTATATTGATATTTTGATATAAATGTCAAAGTGCAATATTTGCACCAGATAATAACTTTTTAAGATACGCTTTATAAACTATATTTGACTTGAGCATTTGTAAGAACTTGTTAAGAAATAGTTGTGAAATTTTTAATTTTAATTTTTTTTGTATCAAGTGTAAATCATGCAATAAAGCATGTAATTGAATATGTGTGCATTTGCAGGGAAAAACAAAGAATCTTTATACACTGATTGCTCAGTTGAGAGCTTCGCACATTGCGGTATGTTAGTGGTTCTGTTTTGATTAAAGTGTGCATGAAACCAATGTTGTCCAAATTTTGTCTATAATGGACTGAGAATTAAGTAAGATAACGTTTACGTGCCAGAAAGTTTTTTGCTGAAAATATCCAAAAAATTTCAGTCAAGCAACTTCTCAGTTTTCTCATATTTTGTCCAAAAAAATTTCTTAATTGTTTTCATAACCACAAAGACTAGTTGCATAAATTGTTTGGTGTCCCCTCTCTCAGAAGTCGGTGGATGGGGAAAAGCTCAGGTTCAATGAATGAGTTCTTTTCAGTGTGTGGGAATGGTTGGGCAGCTGGAGGGACATCCAGCTAGCAAGTAGCCTACTCCAATCAACTCATGGTTTTCGTTTTTGGATAGTCCAGATAAGAAGTCAGCAGTACGTGTGAAAGATGCATCGTGTCATGTTTACCACAACATGCTAGCTGTTATGCCACAAAATGATAACATAACATAACATATTCGTTTAATAGAATAGTTGACAGAACGCAACTAATACATGTAAAATAAGGAAAAGTCTGAAACAACTAACTAAAGAGTATGGTATAAGTATAAAAATTTATAAACCAAATGCAAAATGAGATAAAATACGTAAGTTAGACTAATAACATTATTAAAACAGTAGAATGTTGGTTTTATCTTATTGATTAATTGATGGTATATTGTTGTGAAGAATTTTATTTAAATCATGAAATATTCAGTAGTCTGAGTAGGAATCTTGATACGGTGGTCGGTGGTTGTGATGATTCTTTCTAATGCACTGTGTTAGAGTGATGTCCGGTTGAAGTATGTGAAAGAACTGAATCAGCACATCACTGAACTTGGCAAAGACTTTGAACCCCTTGTTGCCTGTCTCCTGGTAAGAATGATTCATTGAACATAGATAGGCAGTTGTAGGAAATTTCAGAAGGAGTTATCCACAGCATGAATAGAACGTACATGATAGAATTGAGTGTCAATTACTTAATGTATTTATTAAACGATATCATATTATCTATTTCATTGCTAGTAAATGCACTTTGTCTGTTGATGATGTCATCGTTGTCAGTGGGCATCAGCATTTTAGAAACATCCCAGCTTTCATGGAGCATGTACAGTATTGGCTCTAATGTGTACGGCCCATAGTTTTCTGTAGGCCATGGAATTTCGAGCCAAGCCGCAGCATTCCCATTGTTGATTGGCCAACAGGGAGGACTTCCGGCCTTGAAAAACTTTCGGCTATTTTTTGCACTGTCTTTCTTTTGCGTGTACTGGCCCACCTTGAAATAGTCCCGGAAAAGAAGACTAAGAGTAGCAGTAAAAGTCAGTCATACCTCTTAGGTATGGTGCTCATTTCGCTGTCATAGGGTTTGAGCCTGTAGATGGATAAGTCGCAGAAGTCTATGATGTGTGGTGAGTGAGACACCCAAACTGGGTTACGTTCCCAGCTGTAGGGCGTTACCGCCCTCTGGCCAGTACTGATTTATACTGCTTGGTACCAGAGGCACATGGGTGTGAACTACTTGCCTAAGGTTGCTACCCAACATTGCGGTGGCCGGGAATCGAACTCGTGACCATCGAGTAGCAAGTTTAACGCCCTAACCACTGGACTACCGAGCAAACCACACGAAGACTAGTTAAATGAAAAATTAACATAGTAGTATATAATTAGACTGTATTAGTATTAATTGTCATGTTGTGATGTGATGTTGTAGGCATTAGACCTGTCATCATTTGATGAAGCTGACATGGCTGAATATCTGTCGTTAGTGATGAATCTCGTTTCTGCTCACACGTTCTATCTTGGCGCTTGTATCAAGATGATTGTTGACAATTTTAGACCAAGTACGTATGATTATGAGATGCATGCAGTGGACTGTTGGTAGCACGATCCGTTGTTGTTGTATGAACAAGGTGTTGCCCTAATAGGACGTAACACTACTGGCCCACCATGCAGTGTTACCGTGGAGCTATAATTAGACTGGAAGTGGCATGACGTCATCGCCTGGCCTGCACGTGTGAAGCCAACTGTAGGCCCCCGTGGAGTGTAACTACAGACCCCGACAGACGACGACAGATGCCAGAGAGCAAAACAATACTCATGCCAGTTCACCGGTGTCTGACCGGCTACACACCACCGTACTTGTCGGACTACTGCGTTTCAGCCGCTGGTGTTGACACTCGGCTCTACCTGCAGTATCAGCCAACCATCATCTGCTTGCAGTACCTAGCTACCGGCTCAACACTTACGGCTGTCGGGCCTTTTTAGTTGCCGGGACCCAACCATCAGTGCAGACTGTTTCAGACGTTTGCTTAAAACGTACCTGTTCGCTCGATACTATTGCATTCAGTGCATTAGAGGTTCTTGACGATAACCGCGCTGTATAAATTTACTTACTTATTTAATACTGGCCCCCTACACTATATGTAGGCGGGCCAGTAGTAATGCTGGGAGCAAGAACCCTTCCATGCGGAATCCCATTATGGATGACAAATTTGATGTCAGTCTGCCACTGGTTAGGGTTAGTGTTTTGACACCATTGGTGGGTGACCGGAAGGACATCTGACCCATAGAAGAAACTTGTGCTGCCTCTCCCCCAAAGTTTCTCTTCTGAAACAGATGGAGAAAGGAAGAAGGAAGCGGGAGGATCTGGGTAAAACAGGTCCACCTGGAAATTGACCATTTAAATGGAGGAAGGTGAATACTACGGGTAATATATGCCATTTTCACTTACCATAATTATTAAGTTTTATTATCGTGCGACACTGATAGTGGTGTATGTAAGCTTACTGAAAACTGCAGCTATTATAGAAATGACATCAAATGTTTGTCACCAGTGTTTTAATGGCTGTTGTCCAAGTAAACCTATGTTAGTCAGTTTGGCCTTGGTTTTATTAGGTCGACTCTTCGACAGAGTCAACCTAATAAAGCCGGTCTCAAATGTCTTTCCATCCGTCCGTACGTCCATTCACAAAAACTTTCTTCAATTTCAATGAAATTTGTCATGTAGGTAGAGGTTGATGCGTGATGCACGACGTTTTGCAGTATAACCCGATCCAAGGTCAATGTCATGGTCATGAGCCATTCAAAGTTGGAAATTCGGCTATTTTCAAAAGCTATCTCCTCTGCCATTTACAATTGTAGCTGGCAACTGACCGTGGATTCTTAAACTAGGGCACGATATCTAAATTTTGATTTTGGGCCGGATTTTTGATATTTGTCCTAGTTTTTGTTTTATTCATGTTGTAGAGAAGCACGTGATTGGCAGTGCTGTAAACAATGAGGTCCGGCAGCAGAACCAGTTGCTTTTCTCCAAGCTCCACTCACTGCTGCGTGGCATCGTCAAACTTGTACCAATGTGAGTCATTGAAGAATTTCTGCACTGTATTTCATCTGTACACACACATCAGCACATTGTCACTTGCGTCAGTGGCTGCCAGTGTGATCACAAACACTGAACCAGCCAGACTGTCTCTCTGCTGTATTACAATCCTACCCTAGTGTTGTTACGATGGCAGGAATTTGCAACTCGGTGCCGGTAGCGGTGGAGAATATGGGTCGGTGTCAAGGCTAGGGTTGTTAATTGGAAACAGATGGATGTCGTGGCTTCAAGACTGTTGGGTTGTCCTGGAATGTGCTAATTGCTCAATGCACGGGACGGTGAAGGGTGCACTAAGTGAGACCGTCGCGACAGTCTCACTAAGTACAGTGCCTAGACTGTCCCTGCTGTCCCGACATTTGCGAGTGGGGAAGCGGACGTGTGGGGGAGGGCAGGCGGTATTGCCTGACTTGCCGTGCGTTTACATTGACGCAGGGATCAAATGATGCAGCATTCAGATGACTATCGCTGCTCTGCTGAAGTGAGGGGCAGTTTTCAGGAAATAGCGCCCAGAAAGACCGCCGGGCACACTGTAAAACACCGCAATGGCAGTGTTGGTTCGGTGGTAGCTAACCACCGCGGTGGCGGTGAAAGTTCGGTGGTCGTAACAACACTATCCTACCCATTGCTGCACATGCTCCATTCATCGTCGACTCAAGACCTGCTTCAAGACTGTTCCTCTTCGTAGAACTGCAGTCGCCAATTCTCGATGGATGCACCTCAAGTTTGAAACAGTCTTCCACAAGAACTTGGAAAACTGTGAAACGTTTGCTTATTTTAAAACGACGTTAGAACTTTCTTATTCCACTCAGACATGAACTTGCCAGTCTGTAATGCACCGCAGATTACAGTCTCTGACTGAATGCTGGCGCTGTATAAATTTGACTACTGATTACTGAATGTACCCATTTAACGGCTATTGACCATGTGAACCCGTGTTGACATTGATCATTGATCAGTGCAACATTTTTAGTGTTACTGGATGATGTTACTGACAGAGACTCACTGTACCATGTCCCTTTCTTATCCATTAACTCCCAAAGGAAAGGAGGACATTTGTCTTTATATGCCAGCTCTCCAATGCCAGTATTATTTGTTGTGGGTTCAGAAAATGTATGTGAAATTTATGGATATGTTCAGCCCTTTGTTTGTGAATGTGTATTTACTCATGCCAACAGTAATCACGGCGTAGGGTTTACAGTGACGTCTGTTTGTCTGTCTATCTGTCTGTCTGTCTGTTTTCTGCACAATATCTTAAAAACCGCTGCAGCTAGGATTACCTTGACATAGAAATGTTTCACGATGAGTCCTGGAAACACATATACATTGATGTCAAAAGGTCAAGGTCACGAGGCACAAAAAACAGTGCTGGTGTGGGTTATGCACTCTTGTGAGTGCCGGCTTTTTCTAGTTTGTACATGTGCCCGATGAAGCTCAAAGAAATAAGGCCGGTCGTCATACAAGGCGACCAAACCTGGCTTTAGTTTTACGTTTATTTTGTGTTATAGTATCTTTAGGGTCTATTGACGTACATCTGCATGTTTTATGTAAGATTTAGCATCTTCAGTGCCATGCAAAGTGATTGGCGGGGAAGAATGTCTCTTAGATTACCTCATTTTGTGTTGACTGACGTAAAACCTGGACACACTTTGTGCATGAACTGTTGTGGTTTCTTAAAATGATTCCAACCGTCGCTCTCTGCGCTCGTCGTCGTCATCATGACTAATGATACGGCGTACACGGCTCACAACAGTTGGTGATCGTGCATTTCCTGTCATCGACAGCCGCTTATGGAACAGTTTGCCACACGACGTCATCTCATCACCGACGCTTGCTGTGTTTCGCAGTCGTCTAAAAACCTACCACTTTACGCGATCATATCCCTCCTAACGGTTTCTGCAAACACTTTTGTACTGGTTTAGCAGTTCACACTTAGGCCACTATAACTAATATAATGTAATGTTGGTTGGAGTTAGATGTGCGTGTCGTGTTGGCAGGACGTCTGTGGTGTTGCTGCCGTTGCTTGCCAGCATGTTTCCGTTCTACATGTCCGACGTTTACATCTTGCAGTGCTACGTGGAGAATCTACTGCAGCTCACTACATACTTGCCAAAGTCACACGGACCTATTCTGCGAATAATCTTTGTCGAACTTACCAAAATTGATGTGAGTTACAGTATGAGTTTGTTCAAACGTCTTTTACGACTTACATATCTGAGGGCTTAATAATAATATTAATAACAAGTATCCGAAGTAGTTTGGTAAAAGGCCACATTGCCGTTATGTCAGCGCTTGCGGCTGCAAGTGGCTTCATCATATTTTGATTGCCATCTAATATGTGGTTCCTTGCACCCACTTGAGTCAGCACCCCAAACGACATCTCGATCGGTTCAGCTGTTTTTGCAGGGCTCACCCATGTGACCAACACGTTGACCAACAGACAGACACAGGCCATGCTATGTAGCAATAGGCCACATCTGTGCACTGTGTGCATGCGATGCGGCCTTATAATAACCGTAATAAGCTTAATACACAATAGTTATACTGATTTCTACCTCACTATAGTGTCGAACATCCTCCAGTTTTTCCATCGTCAAGAGAAGACGTCTTTCACCGTTTGGACATATAGCTCATATGGATGGGGAGGCGGATGTGAACCGAATACTGTTTGAACCCCCACCGGAGCTCTGGAGAAGACCTCAAGTGTTTGACCTCATTTGACATGGAGCTGCTGGAGGCAAGAGATGCAGTTCAGAATCGACCTTTCTGGAGAATGCTGGTGGTGTGTGCTAATGTTGGGATATAGTGTCGTAACTTTATAGGTGGTGGCAAATCATGGGCTATGGATTTTGTTGCCCACTCAACATTTCCATAATGTGTTCTTCTTGACCTACTATACACTGTGGTTGTACTTGTCGTTCTGTAGCATGATAAGCTTGTAGCTGGTGTGACTGGATGCCGCAGGTTCATATTCCAGCCGTCACTGTGAAGACTGATCTGCTGGAGATGGCAGTGGATGAGGTATTCTTCTTTCTCACTCAGTTTTTATTATGCTGGTCGCGTCCAGCAGAAAGCGTAATGTAATGGCCTGGCGTCCGTCCGTCCGTCTGCCTGTCTGTTCTGTCGGCATGCTCACCGTGACTCACCAGGGGGCTGCATGCGACGCAGCCAGCATAAATTTTGGCCTGACAATGACGAAGCCCGACATTGTTTAAAGGCTTTTTTTACTGCATTTACTCCAGGTTTTACTGGTCTCCACAAGAGACCCTTACGGATGATAAATGGTAAAAACTTACAGTTTACAACCAAGTCTAAGTGTATCAGAGTCATAGCTGTGAAATGGCAAATATCACTTTGGTACGACTCCACCTAGAACGTTAAATATGCCTTTACCTGTAAAGTTATGTGACTGTTGATGGATCTGTACTCTACTGGTATTGTCACAATGGACGTTTTTTCCGTGCTGCAGTAACATTCGCAGTGAGTTTTGTTTTTTTTTGACATGACATGACATAATGCGGTTGTACTGTAGTTGGAGCAGCAGTAGTGACTATTTAGTTGGAGTTTAACGTCCCTTTTCAGCGCAAATATGGCTATATCAGAGAGAGTAGTGACTAGTCTGAGTGTGTTTGAGACATTAACATGATGAGGTTGATGATGATGATGATGATGATGAATGTGACTGATGTCGTGGATGAATGAGTCATGCTGTTGACAGGCTGCTGTCACTAATGACGACGTATCTATCATGTCAAACAAGCTGGATGTCTTGATGAGTCTGATGTTTATGCACGTCAACCGCGTCTGTCGGCTCAGAGATGACAGTCAGTAGCACTGCACACAGTATATTGTTATTAGCTAGTAGTAGTAGTGGTAGTAATTTTATTGACATGAATAGAATGGACAGAGAGACAAAGAACATAAATGTCAAAATGCTAGATTAACAAGCATCAAACAAAAAACAAGAGACTTAAGAAAGAAATATCATACTCAAAAAAACACCAAATCAATCATAACTCGACAAAATGGCAGATTTGGCACAGACCTTGCATGGTATTCATGAAAGTTTGTACGCCAGTTTTTGTGCATAAATTTTGCATACACAAATTTTTACGTGTGTAACGCTAAAACTTTGCAACTTGTCATCAGAAAAATGTACTAGTACATAGAAATTTTCAAACAAGTCCCCATTTTGTGTGATATTATACTTTGTTAGAGTGCTGCTTGTCGTTTGATGGCTGCAGAAATTTAGTAGATGCTGATGGTAATAACACAACCATGCATTTACATATCAGTAATCAAAATACATCTGTCCATGGTCTGCACTTAATGACTTGCTGAAATGCAGCCAACCAGTCAGTGGTACATGGTTGTTTGTTGTCTAAGTTTTGTGTGGGATAAAGACCTTGTAAGTAAGTAAGTAAATTTATAGAGCACGATTATCGTCAAGAACCTGTAACACTCTGAATGAACTAGTATCGAGTGAACAGGTACGTTTTAAGAAAACGTCTGAAACAGTCTGCACTGGTGGTTAGGTCTCGGATGAAATCCGGGAGAGAGTTCCAGACTGTAGGGCCAGCAACTGAAAAGGCCCGATGGCCGTAAGTGTTGAGCCGGTAGTGAGGTACTGCAAGCAGTTGATGGTTGACGGAACGCAGGTGCTGCCGAGTGTCGACACCGGCGGCCGGAATGCAGCAGTCCGACAGGTCACATCACTGTAACTGTTTTTTAAAGTTTTCAGCCAACTCCGATGTCGTGACTACAACAACCCATTGGTGAGGTTGAAGTCTACAGAAGATATGGGTTAGGATAGCCACAGGCCACCCACCACTTGTCTGCCTGCAGACCGTATGTTGGTATGGTCACCGTGCCATTACTGTACACCATGATGTGGTGATGTGCCGATGTGAATTTGTAGGGACGTGTGATGATGTCACGTCACAGAAGTGTCTGTCGGACTTGTTACAAGTGTTCGATGAAGTTCTCCTGCCCACGCATGCCTCACGCTATGTCCAGTTCATCGTCTTTTATGTCGCCTCTCTCAGCCAGGTTGCAGTTCTGTAGTACTACCACTAGTGTTGAACAGTGTCTGAGTACAAGCACGGCTATTTCTGGTGGACTTTTTTGGCAGTATAATGCTGACTGAGGAAGATTACTCTGAAATGACGGATTTTTTATGTAAAGCCACAACTCGACCAGACTTGGGCATAAATCACAGGGGCTATTACTTGCTATGATCAACCTGCTTACCAATTTGAAGTCTTTATTTCCACTCACTACAAAGATACGAAAATGGGTACAAAATGTGGAAAATAGGGTGTTTTGGGGTAGTTACAGGTCACCCAAGGTCACTGAAAATAGCGCCATTCGATAGAACGCATATGAGTTCCGGTTAACGTTTCATGGTAACTATATTTCTATTTTGCACCGTTTCTGAGATATAGCGAGATATTGGTCAAAAGTCGTGGATTGTAACCTACTCCACCTTTATTGGTGCCCCTGTTGAGGGTGACCCCATTGAAATGTCGCCAAGATCTTTAGCATCAATAAAATTAGAGTCCCTTGGCTATTGTGTGGTGTTGTTTGCGTGATCCTGGGTTTAACCGTCTTCGTAGAACTTTGACTTGTAACAGACAGACACACGATGACAGCATATACCGCGCTAGCATAGCGTCACGCAGTGAAAATATGAGTGACCGTGCATTACAGTGTCTGCATAAGCCTAAACTCTGGGCTGAGTGATTATCTTTCTATCCACGTAGCTGAATAAACGTGCAGCTGATGATGTTGCCACATTGTAGAAGTTGTCAATGCAGTTCTTGGAGTTTTTGTGGAAGAAGTTTGAAGATCCGAATGTGCAGAGTGTGTTCCGACAGACGGCAGTGCTCTACATTGCCAGCTACTTGGTGCATGCACAGCATGTCAGCATTGAGTATGTGACTGCAATGTTTACATCTCTTGATGAAACGTCCTTAATTTATTTTTAGGTCGACTCCTCCGAGTCGACCTAATGAAGTGGGTCTCAAATGTCCATCTGTCCGTCTGTCCACAAAAAGTTTCTTTGATTTCAATCAAATTTGATATGTAGGTAGAGGTCAACGTGTGATGCATGACGGTATGCAGTATGACCCGATCCAAGGTCAAGGTCACGAGCCCTTGAAAGTCGGAAATTCGGCCATTTTCTGAGGCTATCTCCTCCCCCATTTACAGTGGGGGCTGGCAAATGACCACGGATTCTTAAATTAGGGGGCAATACAGCTTATCGGGGCCGGATTTTCGATTTTAGTCCTAGTT
>Ga0209780_1001896_pt1 | contig 14351 bp, 11 predicted proteins | sample WorMetexBAHAMAS2_FD_187384 | JGI IMG/M metagenome (GOLD analysis project Ga0209780, IMG submission 187384) | Marine gutless worms symbiont microbial communities from Max Planck institute for Marine Microbiology, Germany - Inanidrilus exumae... | ecosystem: Host-associated > Annelida > Digestive... | reverse complement strand
GACGAAATTAACGACCTAGTACGGATTTTCCTTAACCGTTGGATAGTGCTATCTTCTGGCTACATTCAGACCAAATTAAATTTGGTCTGAATGTAGCCAAAAGATTGCACTATCCAACGGTTAAGGAAAATCCGTACTAGGTCGAACTTTGGATCACAATCCTCCTCCGTCTCCGACAGACATCAGCTGCTATAGGCATTGCGCGCTAAAACCGTTAAAAATCACAGAATGGCGATGGGTCCGCCTCCTAACATGCACCACACCCGGCCGGAGGGGGGTTCGTCCGAACCCAACGAACCCCTCCCTGGATCCGCCGCTGATCACGTGACCATGAACTTATTCCTTGGGTGTTGATCTATCATGCGCAGGTTTGTAGTCGCCATGATCAGTCTGCAGACCAAATTCAAAGTGTCTAGCTTCACCCACTCCAAAGATATGATTGTTGGGGCTCTAATCTTTTAAAATGGGTAACGTGACCACGACCACTTCCATTTGAGGTTGGTTTGTCATCCCACGACTAATACTTTACATGACCTACATGTGTGTAAAATGTTAAGACTTAGGGCTTACCCGTTCCAAAGATATGTAAGAAGACCAAAAGTGTAAAAATGAGGTGATTTGGGATGGAAGGGTCATTCACGGTCCGTCGGTCATCGATATAGCGCATACAAATCCTGTTCACATTTCATGAAAATTAGGCCTGATGGCTGCAACTTGGCTACGCCGTCAACTAGCTCAATGCTCAATAGCGCAAGGGTCGCCAATGATACAGCCTACGTGCTGCTAGATGTCCGGTTAAGTTGCAAAAATGAACTTTGCTTCTACGTCATTGTTTCATAGTGGATAAAAGGAGCTGTGAGCTCTGCTAAGGGCTGCTTCTTGGTAGAGAGTGACAGAATGTGAGAGCCGCTGTCTAAGTTGGCGGGACACGCCTACTGTTGTATTTGTTAATAATGATGGAACTCTATAAAACTTACACAATTTTGTAACCTTAGTTTTACCTTTTGTCTAAGGTTGGACTAAGAGATCCTTAGAGATTTCGTAGGACCAACAGGCTTATATGTGCCTATCGTGTACCGTTTTCGAGATATAGCAAGTTATTTGTTGAAATTCGCAAACCCCACGTGTATTTGGCGCCCTGGTTAGGGGTGACTCCATTGAATAATTATCACCAAAATGTTTGGCGTCAGAAAGCTGAAGTCCGTTGCTACCACTCGTCGTTAGCTGCTTGATGATATGTTTAGCCGTTTAAACAGAACACCGACTTGTTAGACGTACGGACAGAAATAGGATTACAGCACATAGTATACCACTTTACCGAAGCGTCACGCGGTAAAAACTGCAGCTATAAACTACGTACTGCTGGGGCAGAGGGTCTCGGTGATGGTTTTCAAGTCCTGCAGTGTTTTCAGGTGATCTGTGTAGCTAACAACTGCCTTGGCTGCAGCTGCAAAGCACGGTCCGTTGACGGCATTGTAGATATTCACCAACAGCTGCAGACGATCACTGTACATTTGCACATCGCTTCATCATATAACGTTTATTATAAAAGCAAAACTTGCTTAAGTTTCTCTTTGTTCTAAACGCCACCGCTTTAAAACAGCAACAAAATTTTATCCGCAAATGCAACGCACAGACGCTAGCTGTCACATAGCTGTCCGTAAAATGTAAAATCTAGCTTCTGTGTTTAATAACGAAAAAGAAAAAGATTGACTAAAAATCCACAACATATAACAAGTAACGTGTTTGCCCAGACCATTAATGTTGTCACAGCGCCACATAGATTTGCACATTGTGGTCACACCAGCGACATAGTTATATATTCCACGTGTCATCGAAAATAATATGTTCGGGGATTTTGGAACCACAGGTGGTCGAAGTTTGTTTAGCCGTTCCTTTGGCTACCATAGGCGTAATTTTAGAGGGGACAGTGGGTCCGGACCCCCACTTTTTGAATGGGAGGACGGACCCCCAATTTATAAGTACACCAAGTCAAAAATTTTGCTTGGTCCCCCCACGTTTCAGACCAAAGTTACGCCACTGTTGGTTACCGTACAATCTGTGATACAGTGGAAAACACATATAAGCGACCATCTATTATCGCAACATAAGTATTCGCAAATCGTCTTTAACATGTGACAAAAGGCTGTATTGCACGTTGTGCCGTTAGGCCTATTTATGATGTTATGATGGAACGATCGCTTTTGCTGCGTACACTGCAGCAGAGACTCCCAATCCTTTTCAATGGGCCGGACAACCCTCAAATTGCCTCTTAACCGTAATTTGATACATGATTGTATATGGTTCCTTGGGCCCACGCGAGTCAGCCTTCCCCCAAATCGCATTTCGATCGGTTCAGCCGTTTCTGCAAGGCTCACCCGTGTGCACAACGAACGGATAGACACACAGATATAAAGACCATGTTACGTATGACATCTGTCGCAATAGGCCGCATCCATGCAATGCGGCCTAATAATGCTCACCCTAAACACCGAAATATGAAAAATTACTGTCATTAGGCCTAGAGCAATGGGTGTAATTTAACATATACATGACCTTGTATACGGGATAACAGGGTATCATCTTCCATGGCCAGTGATTATGTGTAATCATAGGAAACAGCAGAACTAGTGGCGTGTCCCATGCAGGAGTGATGTTGTGTCGATGACATGTCGCCAGAGCGGATGATCGTCGGCCTTTCTCCGGGCTGAGTCCGTTGTATACATCAACATCGATCCCCTCAGCCAGGCAGTGTGTGGGTTCCCTTCGCCAATGAAGTGGTGGTCAAAGCACTGCATCAGTGACTCGGTGGTAATCCTGCGTGAAAACTGCTAGTGCCATGTACCAGTAGTAGTAAGAGGCCTAAGTTTTGGTTACATGTAGGTATGGTATATGGGTGGGAATCGAGCGTAAGTGCCGTTCAAAGCGTAAAGCCCGGTCCACACGAGCAACAATGTCGAAGCAACATTGTCGAAGCAACTGGCAACTTTGTTGCCTGTTGCCTTGACAATGTTGCCGCTTTTGGCGACAATTTCGAAGCAACGTTACCAAATTTTCAAGTTTGGGGCTCCTGTCCCACCCGTCTTCCCCGATCACGGCCAAATGTGGCATGAAAGAGTAAACCCAAGATGTACTGTATCACCCATTATACATTACGTGACTCACAAACGTTAATTTGATTAGTCTCTTAGAACAGTGCCGAAGTGTTTGTCTTTATTGCAGTAAATGATTTTAACCGAAAAAATGAATGCTTTTTCTGCTGGCTTCCAATCTCATTGTTTGTCACTCGATAAATGTCAATCTGCCTGCAAAAATTCTAATACAGCTTCGACCGATTAACATGAAAAATAAAGACATATATTCACTTATGGTTGCTATTGGAAAAATTTGGTGCGAACTCCCCCGGTCATTTACCCCTAGGGGCTGGGGACAAAAACCGCTTTTTGGCACCGACTTTGAACTTTGACCGAACATATCTCTGCAATGGAACATGATATCAACAATCGGAAAAAAACTTGTCAATCAACAGGGATTCTCCATACATAACCCCAAACTTGGTGAACTTTGGTCCAGAAATGGCTGAGAACGGTTGGCGAGTTTTTGCCCACCCCCTAAATTTTCGCATTGGGAGACACCACCAGCCTTACCGCATGGACGTTATATAGCAGACAGCAAGCAAACTTTGGCCCGTGTTATGAATTGGCACGAGCTTACAGCCTAGAACAATAGAATGCCGGGCGGGCTCACGTTGGGCTTTGTCGTGCATCTAGTTTAATTTGAATTGTCACATCAGTAATTTTGAATAAAAGTTAATCCCGCGTGCCATACAATTCAACCTAAGGACATTGCGCCACATCAGTGACGTATTGACTAATGATTGTCGGCTGTGAGGTGCACGGGCTTACATCACCAACAGGTGTCATACGATGGTGCGCCGACGTCACCGAAAACTTCGTCCTAATACACGTATGTGCATTTAATAAAAGCATGTTGTTTGGTTTCATCATTTGCAAACATTTTGTTGTCGCTTTTGTACATTTTCAATACTAGTAGCCATTAGAAACTAACTGTGCATTGTCGACCGTCAGTGGATACATGTACACAGAAGAGGTAGGCATCTATGGATATGGATATATCTATGGATATCCACATAAGTGGATATGGATACGGATGCGAAATTTCATATTCACTGCAACTCTGTTCATCCCGGATTGTACTTACCCACACGATCCAGTGCCCTCGCAATACTCGCTGACCAAATCACCGGCGCCTGTTCCAATGTAGCATGCTTGCTTCGTCAAATACGCTGCGCAAAAGCAAAACAAAAAATATGTTCGTTCTAATTATTGCTGGGCTGAAATGTCCGCTGGCCGCTTCTTGTAGCTCTGATGAGTCAAGATGAGTATGCCGACGGGACAGACGAACCGACGGACAGACGGACGGACGCAGCCAGCGTAAGTAATTCCGACATTACCTATATATTTGCGTACGATATAGCATGGTCTTCGACCCAGTTACCGTTGTAACGAACCAAGATGTTCGCTTAATGAGCCTAGATCTAATGAACGTGCAAATTCGTTGGCCGTTATAATACGATGTGTATAAACGTTTGCAAACTAGTATGCCGTCTATTAACGTATTCAATTCAATTCAATTACAAATTTATATAGCGCCGTACGTCGAGAGCGAATCAGAAGCACTTTGTGGCGGTGGCTAGACACTATAGGCAGCAGGCTGTTCACCGTAGGCTATAGATAAAACAGTTCGGATTAAGGTTTGTGCTTAAAAGTAGTTACAAGTTCAGCCTGTTTACATCTATTGAGAAAGGAGTTCCATAAAGTTGGTCAGCTGACAAAAAAAAACGCTTTCGCTGACGAGGCTAACGACAACTGAAGTACAGTAAGTAAATTAGTATTAATTTTCATATACATGTAAATACCGTAACGAACCTCTCTTTGGTTATAGTTCGCATTGACATACATTCAGCGAACGCAACGAGTGCCTTCTAATTAGACTGCCCGTTCTGCGAACGCGATCTTACGTTTTGCGCATGTTTCTTCTTTTTTTATCTGTCAACTCACTTTCTCCGACGTCCGTCATCTGAGGTTCTCGAAACTTTTCCACATGACGTGGTTTCAGCCTCAACGGAAGCGCTGCTATGCCGATTTTCTGAAAGTGCCCTTAACAAAAATCAGGGGCGAAAACCCCAAATGTAGCCGAATTTCGCGTATAACTGCAACATATTAAGCGCCATCACTCATGATGTGGAAGGAAAATAGAAAATCGAAAACAAGTGTTCATTGTTCATTAGTGATTATTAGCCTATACTTCCACCAAATTTGGTGGGGGTCGGTGAAAAACAGTGGCTGAGATCGATGTGGTAGATTATACGGGGGTGGGTGGGAAAATTATGCGATTTTTGACATAATATCACGCTATATCTCGGTAATGGTACAAGATAGCCCTATCATTGCTGCGGATGACTATTAGAAATCACATGTAGCCTGATAATGGTGACATTGCAAATGACCTTGAGTCACCCATAACTACCACAAGTAGCCATTAGGAATTGGATCCGACAGTAAACAACCAATAAATACAAGTGAAGTGGGCAGTTGTAATTTGACTGAGGATCATTGACAGCCGGTGTTCCTGTTCAGTAAGCCAATTGTGAGCATTCATGTTTGTTGTTCATACATCGAATTGCCACGGTCAAAACTGCACAAGACGGGCGATCTTCAGGTTGGGAATTCAAACGTTAATTGCCAACATTCTAGTTTACTAACAATGTAACTTTTCAACAATGTCAGCGCTAAATCATACGAAGAGACTTCAGTGAACCTTGCTGATCCGCTGCACTGCAGAAAAACGATGCCATGTCACGCAGAAGGTTCAAGTACTTGAGTCGGTTAGGACACATAGACGCAATAGTGCTTGATATGCATGATACCGCCTCATTCATCTTTCTGCCAACATGACAACAAACATTTTAGTACTCCCAGCATTAGGATGTTGCCTTTGGTGCTTGGATACTGCTGATTTGGTGCCAGGAAGGGAATATGTCCTATAAAATACCGCTCTAACAATCTTTATTTTATTGGACATTGGCTAACATTAACAAGAAGCTCAGCTGTCGTCGAGAGATCCGCGCGACGCTCTTTATTAGTTGAAATATTGACCTACTGTTGTATGAATAACGCACACAGATCGCGTGTTAAGCCTGAGGAGCACTTTCAGCAACTGTCACGTTTTATTCCGCTACCTGTACAGTTTTGTACATAGTCAGGGTGTCAAACCCTGATATGGGGTTGGACCTGGATCCGACTGATAAAGTTTTTTTCTTTGCAGATTCTGGTAGCCCAGGTGGTCCTAATTGAGAATCCACTTGATGACATCGCTTCACCTTTGGGCATTTCGAGTAATATGCTAATTAAGGCGGCCATTACCAAAATTTCATTTTTTAGCATTTTGTTCACAATTAAGCATGCTAGCAACAAAAGAAAGGTGTCTATACCCATGTTTTCATGGTCAAAGAATCAGATTAGACCATGTTTGAAAAGCTGTTGTGAGTGGTTCATATGGAATTCAATATGGCCGCCTTAATTAGCAGTCGTATCCATACGGTCCCTGGGGAAATCGTCAACATCGTCAGTGGAAGACTTGCTACATCAGCGGTGAATGTCAGTGATGCAGTTTCCATTGGAGAAACGATGTGGAACAACTTCGAGAAGAGCTGGCCAGATGGATTCTATGGGACAATTCCAAAGAAGGCGACGACTATGGCAGTAACGAATAAGTCTGTTCCGGTTGGTGACAATAAAGTGTACGATATGAATGCAATTTACTCATCGGTCATCGGACTCCTAGCTAGTGGTCGGGAGAATGATCTGAAGGATTTATTCTCGCATGAATTGGCACCTGTACCTGCGGCCATGTTCAATGAAAACGGGATGAAAATATGTAAAACCAAATCAGTTCTGAAGAGGAATCTCCAAGTGGAAATGTCGAACAGAAAATTGCACCCTGATGCGACTGTGATAGATGGGTCTGCACTTCTCTGGACAATCAATTGGTCATCGGAGGGTACTGTCAATGATTTTGTGACGAATGTCAAAAATTGGGTTAAGAAATACTTGGAGAAAACTGATGTGTACCTGGTGTTTAATCGCTACGATGACTTCAGTACGAAGTCTGTTGCAAGAGGTGGAAGGGAAACCGGGGTGATGAGAACCCATCAGCTAAGGATTGAAACGAAGCTGCCAGCTCAAAATGTGGTTCTAACTGTTGTGGAAAACAAAAAGCAGTTGATTAGCATCATCTTCGGTGAACTGATCCGCGATAGACTGTTTCATGTTGAGTGTACCAAGGGTACACTCAATATGGTTGTTACTGGGGAACAGCCCTGTCCAGTTCAAATTTCGAGTGAGGAGGTGAAACGCGACATGACCTGGAGACTCATCATGAGGAAGCCGACAACATCATCGTTCAGCAAGTTCTGAAATGTGGGGCAAAAGCAGTGTCCGTGATCTCAGATGACACTGACGTGTTCATACTCCTGCTTCACTATTATCAGAAAGCTAACTTAGCCATCCCACTCACTATGGAATCACCTAGCCAGGGCAGAGTGGCAATTAACATAAAAGGCACTGTAAAGAAGCATGCTAAAATTGTGAAGGAGCTCCTTCCTGCTCACGCGATTTCGGGGTGTGACACTGTTGGGGCTTACCATGGGATAGGCAAAGGAACAGTCGTGAAAAGCTGGACACAAGTTATCGGCCATTGGAGATGTAGATTCTTCACATGAAGAGGTTGTGAGGCAGGCGACCAAGTTCATCTCTGCCTGTTACGGCTATCCTAACTCGAAATCATTGTCTGAGGCACGTCTTTTTGTTTGGGCTAAAAAGAACGGAAAAGGAGTCACTTCAGCACCAAAACTCAGTGCGATACCTCCAACAACTGAGGCGTTCCAAGAGAACGTTAAGCGAGCGCATTACCAGGCAATCATCTGGCAATCTTTGGATAGTGATGATGTGCCAGACCTAGACGCAGAGAACTTTGGTTGGATGAAGGACATGTCGACTAAGTCGCTCACACCAGTGGCAATCCCTGAAAGTGTTCCACTGGCCCGGACTACCTACTGAAACTCATCTGTTGTGGTTGTAGCTCTCAAAATCCATGCTCAAAGAGATGCAGCTGCAAAACTGCAGAATATCCTAAGTGTTCAGTATTTTGTGCGTGCTACAGTGTTGGTTGCTCGCGTTAATCTTTCTTGGATGAAAAGAAATGTATAGTATAGGCCTTGGAACTTGTTTCGCTTTGTCACTATGCGGTTGACCACCCTCTGTGGGACAAGTGTGGGGGTAAGAGGACTTTTGAACTTCTTAAAGTATCATTGAAAATGGAAAGGTGGAAATTTGTAATTAAAATACAGAGTTAATTTCACCAACAACTATCTCTTGATTTTATATCCGACATGCACTACATTTTTGGGCTGTGATATAGAATAAAATATGAAGCACTTACAATAGCTTTAGTCTCATCTGATTTGTTGCCCATGAAAATCTATGGTTAGACCCCAAATTCAACATCTTGATAATGTACACTGTCCATAGTATGGCATTTTACAGGTTAGCGGACACGCCACGGCCGCCATATTGAATACGTTATGATGCAATCATCTCAGCTCCCTAGGAATGGTCTCATATGATTCCTTGACCTTGAAAACCTGGGTATAGACACCATTTGCATTGCTCTAGCATGTTCACTTCCGCCAATATTCGGCAAAAAAGGATTTCTGGTAATGGCCGCCTTAATTAGCATATTACTCGAAATGCCCAAAGGTGACGCGATGTCATCAAGTGGATTCTCAATTAGGACCACCTGGACTACCAGAATCTGCAAAGAAAAAAACTTTATCAGTCGGATCCAGGTCCAACCCCACGGCACCCGGACTAAGGCCCACCGGGATGTAAACATTACTATAGAGATGCGCCGACGTAAACGTCACGCTAGAGATGCGCCGTTCGTGGAATATCGCGCAGCGTGTGGACGTAGGATAGGCATGTGTGGATATAGGTCAGTCCCCACTGACGTACTTTTTTACAGCTGTTGAAAGCTGTAGTCATGGCAACAGCGGTAAACGTCATTTAAAAACAAATCCACGCCTGGCAGCAAACCATTATGAAATATCTCCCAGATGAATAAACTAAATCACACTTCGAAACTTCCAGACATCTGACTTGCATTTCACATAACAGTAAAAGAACAAGTAATCTTGACAGAGACGATTGAACGTTCTATGATATCAACCCAGCCGGTGCAAATCGAAATGAGAAAACTATGCGCTGCACAACGGCTGCCTCAATAGCAGGTCGACTCATAAACACCGCTACACTAAACACCTTTGTAAAACACAGAGTCCATCGAATTAAATTGACGCATAAGTCTTGAAAAAATAAACAATGTTAATGGAAAAGCAGATATTAAGCGGATATCATTGTCGTTAATAAAGGCAACTTTTAGCATCAAATATTCTAAGTTTGATATTACATTAAATCGCTGCAATCTTGAACGGTTGCATGCACATGACGACTGAATTACAGCTGTAGTTTAACAGTCGCAGCGACTCAGCGTGTTTGTTTTTTCCTAAATTCGAAATTTTAACTGTCGCTATAATTTCGGTGAGCAGTATGAGTTACCGTGCAAAATTTCTTTGTGATCTTTCGAACCGTCATTTTAGATTTGGCAATTTGTCACTTTTAAAATACCGCCCGCCCGCAGTCTTGTATTGTGTAAATGCGACATTCTGTAGGCCGTTAGCATGCAGTCGTTAGCATGCAGAGGGTCATAATACGTCACCTGCCAAATTTCCTGGCAATCGGTCAAATATGATGATTTAACAGTTTTCAAGATGGAGGCTGGCTGCCGTGTTGGATTTTTAAAATTCTAAATTTTATACGCCAATCACGTGCAGAAGGTCAGTATGCATCACCATTGCCGAGATATTATGACCATTTGCCGATTTGTCAAGATCATAAGATAGCGGCCGTACGCGGTCTTGAATTATTAAAACTTCGAGATTTTAACTGCCGGTACGGTTTGGAGAGCCAATATGCTTTACTGAGCCAAATTTCGTGCCGATCGGTGTCGGTCAAACGTTGACGAGATATGGCCATTTTTCGATTTCTCAAGATGGCGGCTGCGCGCATATTGGGTTTGTTTTACACGAGTTTTCACCTCCCATGAAGAGCATTTGGTGGTCTTCGTCACTGTGCAAAATGTGGTTGGAATCGGTTCAATAGTTTCGATAATATGGAATTTAATATTTTGCGTGTTTGAGGGGGTTGGGCCTTTGTATCGACCATTAAATGGGGAATGATATCAACAAACCCCCCAAAAGGCACATCCTTTGATGCAAAGACGTCGTATGACGCATAGATCGTCAAAATTGGTCAAAATCGTAAAAGTCGTGGACGTTTGTACGCGCCACCCCGTACCTGCGCTGTACATAGAAGTGCGACATGTGCGCGTGAAGAAGAGATCAAAAAGTTACTTTGGCCGTTGGCTTATACAACAGCTTGTACAAGCTGTAATATCGCAGCGAAGTAAGCAAATAAATACGGCAATAGATACAAGCTTTATAGCAGCATTCTAGCGTTCTGTAAATAAATACAATAAAGTTAATACATATTAAACAGCTACTATAATAAATATCTGTTAAATATAATATTCAAAATAAGCTCTAAACTGAAATTGCTGATAAATATGACTATAAATACTATGTATATCGATTTGTCTAATAAATGTTTAAGTACAAGGCCAAATGAAGTATCGCAGATAATAATAGTCAGAGCTGCGTGGACGACAACTCCGATGGCTCGAAGATTTCTCTCGCTTGACGAACATTTACTGCTGACGGCGACGACGACGACGTTGGTGACGTCATAGTGACGTCATCGTCGGATCGATTGACAGGCTTCAGAGGCTGTAGTGACGTTGACTGAATCCATCTCTTCGTTATCCAGCTGCTGTCGTTGACGTAGACCTTCTGCTCTGCTCCTGATGATGATGATGATGATGATGACGTCGCCGATAATGTCTGCTTGACACTTCCTTCGTCCGCTGTCATCAACAACCATCACACTATTCCATACAGTATTAGACCTATTACCCTAGCCGCGTCCGTCCGTCTGTCTGTCCCGTTGGCATACTCATTGTGACTCACCAGGTGACAGCATGTGTAGCCGACATTTCGGCCCGACAATAAGGAGGACAGACATACTTGTTTAAAAGTCTACTGCGATCCAGTTAATACTGTAGTCAACGTAAACTAGAGCTAAAAGTATGCAAATAATAGGATACTTTTTACCGTGCGGTGCTATCGAATGTGATAAAATTGCTTACAAGATAAGTCTGCCGAGTTGACTTCAATTCTTTTGACAGCAAATTCATCGTAGCTCCCTGAACATGCATGCACAGTCATGTTAACACCATCGGCTGCAAATACGTTGAGTACGTTTATGAGAACGCTATCAGCAATCATTCAGTAAGCAAAGAAGTAAAGTGAAACGAGCAACACGTCAACATGCAAGATTCAGTGCGTATGCGTCAATTTTCTTCGACGCCAGCTACACATTCGTCACAAGCATCAAATTAGTGTACTTGTTTACCTTTTCGTTTGAAAATGGCGGCGTAGTGGGCTTTGCAGTAAGGAATACAGCTTGACGTCATTGCGTAACTGCTGGCGCTGAAACATTAGTGCACACACAAGCGGCATTAACAATCATATCCGGCGACTCCATGTCATGCCGCATTGAAAAATCCCAGTTGCATAATTATAGTCCAAATATAGTAATTAGGCCTAGATTTATAGGTCAACCACAACTGGAGTCTGGTTAAGCATATAAAACGATGCCTTAGGAGTCAAAGGTCTGAGACATTAATCCAGGGTGATAGATTGGCGGTCAGTTTGCGTTAGTAAGTAAACAGGTACAAATGATTGACGATCTTACTCATTGTCGGAAATAATATACCCGGTGGCGCGTAAAAACTTCCCCAATTCAAACAGTCGTGTCTCGAGAAGTAAAACATGGAATTCAATGCGCCGTGGTAGGCCTAACCGTATTCTGACGCATGTTGTTTAATAACCCTAATAACTGCATTCCTATAATGACGTAAACAGATGACGTCAAAATCGTAAATTTATATCATAGTTTGCTTAATAAACATTGGTATAATTGACAATAATGTTTCAAACCAAAACTTGGCTGTTTTCCGCACACATTAGGCCTATCAGGAAACGGTAAAAGAATTGTAAAGGAATTTGTCGAGAATTTCCGGTAACGGTAAAGTGGTGGAAGTGTCGTAACGTTAATCATGTTTTAGGTGAATGTGGCACTTACGCGACAAGATACGTTTGAAGAATTTGAAAAACGCCATCAAAACAAAATGGAGCTTTAGCGAGAGAAACATGATTCGCAATAGAGCAGACACGCAATGGAAACAGCGTCTAAATGCTAGGGCCTACATCAAAAGAAAAGGCGGACTTACTGAACTCCACGTTTGATAATCAGTATAGCATGTAGCATTTAACCGAGTGTCGCATATTTCCCGCTGGACATTTTCCCTCCCGGATATTTCCGCCTAACTCAAACCATAAAACCTAACTCTAACTCTAACCATAACCGTAAGACTAACCCTACTAACCCTAACCCTACTGACTCTACCCTGACCCCACTAACCCCACTCCTAACTGTGACCCTAACCGAGCAGGGTATAGGGGGAAATGTTCGAGGGGGGAATTGTCCAGAAGACTGTCCGTTTCCCATTTAACCGATAGTATCCTTAACATTGTGTACATGGAGCACATTGCTATACTGCTTCATCCTTTGTTTTAAAATATGTTTTAACAACTGTGATTTCAACGGATTTGTCGTGGTTATGGAATTTTCTTCACAAATTTCTTAGTAGGCCTAACTTTTGTTTCGTTTGACATAAAAGTCGGGACGTTTGTACGCGCCACCCCGTACCTGCGCTGCAAATAGAAGTCGTTATTCAGTAAATGATATGACCTGTAATTTGCGCTGCCACGTAGGCCTAATGGGCATTTTTCGGCGGGTGGAATAATAAGCAACTGTATCTACCTGAGCACATGGTTGCAGTGAGCGCATCGGAAACACCATTTGTGATACGTTGACGCACCTGCGACCACCTTTTCCATAGCGTACACACGTCCATCGCATTCAACACAGATGTCGTCTAGCTGCTGCTGCAACAAACATATGCCACATTGATGTCGAACATGACATCCGCAGACAGGTCGTGTAAACTGAACGGACGCTGCATGTGGACAATGCAGAGAACCATTTAATTGGCGTCAGTCTTTGTGACAGATCGCAATTCGTACCTGGATCAGATTTGTCCGTCCAAAACATAGGCTACGTGCATTACGTGCTGGTGAAATAATGACGACTAGCGAAAAAATGAAATTAGGTAAATAAAGTAAGCAAACAGGAGATTTGTATAGCGCGATACTCATCTCCAAAGCGCTTAGGTATATGGCACGCGTATGGATTACACAACTTTCCCTGCCATCCACACGTTTATCCACAAATGGATTTCATTCGTGGATAAACGTGTGGATAACAGGGAAAGAGCCATCCTGCCTTTAATCCTAGCCGCAGTGCATCAACGAACTTTGGCCGATGCTTATTTCCCGCCCCGCTAAGGGTAGGAGGCTGAGTTAACTTGCGTGGCTGCTTACATACCGAGGTGGTATGCCCGCCCGAAGACGGTCAGCCATCCTAGTACTAACCGGGCTAGCTCAACGTATCTCTATACGTTTGTGGATTGTGTGGATGGCACGTTTACAAGCTTAAATTTACTGACTGCAATAGGGACGAGTCACTTAATTACATTACATTTCGACGACAGCAAATCACAACACCGAACGCGATAGTCTCAGATTATTGGAGTTGATCGAACATTTACTTACTGAAGTGACGGCGAGGTCTTTAGTCAGCAGTGATCCGAAATCAGCGGTCGTCGGTGACAGCACATCAGCCGCAGCCATCTGCGTCAAAATACGGCATTACATATAATAGTCCGTAGGCCTATTACGCTAGCCGCTGCATGGCATCCGTTCGTCTATATGTATGTCTATTTCATCTTTTTTTCTAACGTTAATAGAGCGCGCGGCGTTTTTTAAACCTAATACGGCGTGCGGCGCGTACTCAACGTGACTCACAGGGGGCAGCACGCAACGCGGCCAGGGACATTTCCGTCCGAGTATTACGAGGACAGACATACTCAGGGCTTAAAGTAAGCGGGGCTCAGGGGGGGGGGCTCAGCCC
>Ga0209780_1001895_pt1 | contig 14353 bp, 12 predicted proteins | sample WorMetexBAHAMAS2_FD_187384 | JGI IMG/M metagenome (GOLD analysis project Ga0209780, IMG submission 187384) | Marine gutless worms symbiont microbial communities from Max Planck institute for Marine Microbiology, Germany - Inanidrilus exumae... | ecosystem: Host-associated > Annelida > Digestive... | reverse complement strand
CCCCCTTCCTTTTCTGCCCTTCCCCTCCCCTCCCCTTTCCCTTCTAAAGGGGTCCGGCGTCTCACCCCCAGGAAAACTTTTGAAATCCTAGATGCCTGTACGTGAGTTTTAGAGCATTTTGGGCACTAAAATGTTTGTTCTGCAAAGCCAGTTTCTTGCTAAGCAAAGCAATTTTTCGACAGGAGTTGACCTAAATAAACGGCACTTGACTCGACAGTCGATAATAACCATGCACTGCACACACATGAAGCACTGCACGACGTTACGGCGATCAAATTCTGTGTGAAAAAATTATTTGTTAAAAATAGTTGTTTAATTTCCGGGGGTGTTTGAACACCCAAAACACCCCCATTAGTTACGGCCTTGGCAGTGACAGTGTAATCGGTCCAAGTGCAGCTCAATCACAGAATGACAAAACTAAGGTTGATTCTTCAGAAGCAACTAAATGACACAATTGCCAACTATTTTAAAACTAAATTTAGCCGGGGCCATACTAAATCTGCATGTCATAGGAAATACTGAATACGCAGCTGTCATTGTCAATGCAACTACAACACCTATTCTAACGAGTGGAGTTAGAGTGGAGATATGGCTCGACAACAATTTGGATTTTGGTCATTTAACTTCGGGCAAAGCAATCAGTGGTTGTTCAATGGCCTATGGAACTCGGACCACAGGTATTGAACGACTACTGAGTGACTGCTTTGCCCGAAGTTAAATGAGCAAATTATTGTCGAGCCTATCTCCACTCTCACTCCACTCGTAGTTGCAGTGTTCAAAAATCTCTTCCACGCGATTTTTCAGCTGCAAAGTCATTAATCACATCGTCAAAGTCCACAGAACAGAAGTACCAACTCCGACTCAATGCACATCAGCGACAACGCACTCAGCCTGCATGACCTGACCCATTGATGCGCGAAGGTGATTTTTGATTCTTGCCAACGTAGAAAATGACCTGTCGCCTTCACAGTTGGTGACTTGAAGTGTCAGATACAGCCTCAGCGCAATTCCTACATTAGGGAATACGGACAGCAAGATTCCTCCATGTGCCCTCAACAGTCCATTCATATGTGCTACGCTGGTCACCGTGTCTCCCTCTCTAATTAGAACAATGAACTGCAGAAATTCAATAACGAAAGACTCTTCGATGTCAGCAGGATAAGTGGTCACCAACTTGAAACCACATTTCTTCACGTCGTCGTGGGCTGATTTTTTGTCTTGGCTTTGGGGGCCCTCTGCTTTGGGGGCCCTGGGCTGCAGCCCCTTTAGCCCATTGGGTAATCCATGACTGTACCCAAATTTTCGGTAACATCCGATGTCCGATACTGTGTATCAAAACAAATAGTACGCCACAGTGCTGGTGCGGCCTGGTAACCGATGTATGGAAGAAAAACAGACTGAATTGGAAACTGAAAATAAGTAACGCGGCTGATAACGCTGACATCACTCAGTCGCAGGCACGTGACACTAAGCATCGTTGAATGCAGGAAGTATACAGATTGTGCAATGTGCACGGATAGCGGACCGCTTCGGGCGAATACTGTATTGTGTCATTCCACACGTATGGACTTCGACAGTAAAATTCAAACAAAGAACTCAGCTGTCGCGAAAGAAAACCCGGACGCTACGAAGGTATACATTTACAGTGTACTTCGCGAACAAGGCGCAGTGGTTTTTGTGTCTTGTTTGTCCTGTCTTGAACTTGAATGACCTTGAATGACCGTTACCAGTGCTACTTCCTTGAAACAATTTAGAAATACACTGGCACGTGTAGACCTAACAAATTACTTGCAGTACAGATTTTTAACTTTAATCCGTTTTATGTTTTTTAATTTCTTTGTGTGTATTTTTTGTTGCGGTGTCATGTTAGTGGCGTTTTAATGCCCTGTGTACACCGTGGAGTACATAGACGTATTTTATGTTAATTTCTATATCGTATTGTATAATTTTGTATTATATGTACTCAAAAGTTTTAAATAAATAAATAAAGTGACAGGGACAAGGAAGCCTTCGTCCAACAGAGTCGACAGTCTGCGGTGAAACTGAGCCATGTATGAGACAACCGTGACTGACCGTTGTAGCGTGAGACTGTTGAAGACGTGCCATGATGTCAGTTGCTAGTTCGTCCCTCTCAGAACGCTGAGCGACCGTGACGGTTTCCACTGACGCGTCCAGTTCTCGCACGATCAGACGACGAGTGTTGTTGTCAACTGCTCGACGGTCGCCTGAGCCGAGCGTTCTTCGTTGAAACTCTCTACCTCCGACGTCATCTCGCCCATCTACACCGGTCACAGCAGCAGGAAATAGTCTAGATAGAGTTCAGTATAATGTGCCTTTAGCTCTGTAAATCATCGCCTTTTACAGTGAGTTGGTAAGTGGTGCGCTTTTATCATTTATACTTAACAACAGTACAGCTAGACACACTCCTATTCGTCACGTCACGTCACTGTGTGGTGTGGCTGTCAGATGCATATTTGTCTACAGGCCTACATTTTGTCAAATATTTGTCATATTTGTCGCATGGAAAACGTTTGCTCCCCAAACGAAGTATAAACGCACAATGGGTTTTGAGCCGGTTCACAGAAAACGACTTTCAGACGTTGCTGCAGCCTGTAAGGCTGCTACGAGCATACTTAGATGCAGCAAAACATGCATTTTCAAGATAACCTACAATTTCCGGTGCCCTTCCGGTGCTTCCCACCTCCTCGGAGACTACTGCATCTGCATCCCGTTAATATTCAGCTCCAGACCAAAAACTCCAGCTTGGTCACTGGAAAGCTACAGCTAATAGCGATTAGCTGTCTAGCTTTCAGTGACCAAGCTGGAGTTTTGGTGTGGTCTTACATCTAATTTGATAAATGAGCATATAGTGAAGGGGGACCTTTATATCAAGCTGGCGAAGTTTGTCGACTAGCTGGCGTTGCAGTCTGTCGGCCAATGCGTGTGTGCCTCTCAGATCTGCACTATCAAGACGAGCCACAGTCGCCTCGCATTGTGCCACGCGCGATTGTAAGTCGTCGAGTCGTGTCGTCAGATAAATCTCCAACGACCTCAGTGCGACGTCACGCTCTCGCGTACGACATTCCAGATACTACACGCAACAACCATGTCCACTTCAACAGTTTCGGGTATTACTTCTCCCCCGATCGGTAGGGTGCGAAGTGCTGCAATCAGCGTTACTGTATGTCTGTCAGTCTGTCATGCTCGCATAATAGTAGACGAATGGTCTCAGAACTCTTCATATTCGTCTACTCATAATTTTTATGTATAAAAGTCTGCTGCCGCTGACAGACCCGCGCGACGCAGAGGCTCGATCAGCGCATGCTAAATATTCCGTATAGCATCATAATGGTAATCGAATCATTTCTTCTACTTGGCCTAACTGTTGAATACAGATCTCGACCGTGGGTGTGATTAACAGTTATCCGACGACCATCAGAAGTTTGCGATACTCCCGGCGAATTAAGTTGACAGTGCCTGAGACGATCAGCCGTTCCGAAGATATGGCTGGTGCCCACTAAAATTTAAATAATTCAGGTGACCTGACCACGCCGCTTTCAGGGAATCGTTTGCCATCTGCGGGTAGCACTTGCTACGATCAGCCTACCTACCAAATTTGAAATCTCTATCTCCACCCACCACGTAGATATGACTGGCGATACAAAATGTCGAAAATTAAGTGGTTTGGGGGAGTTATGGACTTAGGGTCACTGGAGGTCATTGGAAATAGCGCTATTTGATAGAACGCATACGAGTTCATTTTAGCGTTCTGTAGTAACTATCTCCATATCTTGCACCGTTGTTGAGATATAGCAATAGGTCACCGACTTTTGTACCAATCGAAAGCTCATATACGACTTCCTATTAGTGATTAACACTAAACTATCCTCCTATCTTGCACCTTTTCGAAGATACAGCATTCCAAAGGTGAAAAATCGCTATATTTTGCTACCCCTCTTGCGTTTAAACCCCCCGACGGAGGAGTTCCCCTGGGACGATCTCCGTAAAATTTTCCGTGGATGTCAATGGATGGCCAAGGTACCAAACCCCGAAGAAAAATTGCCGAAAATTTCAACCGGCTGAGTAGGGTGCTGGGTGCACCAACGTCACAGACAGACGACAGACAGACGGAACGGCGACAGCATATAGCGGACCTGAACATAAGTTCACGTTCGCTAAAAACTGGCTCACAAAAAGATTCGGCTTCTGAAATCAAATGAACCTAAATCAAACGAACGTTTACCAGTAGTCAACACCTACTGCAAAAAGCGTGTCTCAACTTCACATAAACGATGCTGGTGAATGATGATGATGATGATGCTAGTGGCAAGTTGGTGATGAAATACATCGATATCATTGGTTGTTATAGACGCACCTGCTTTCAGTTTCAAACACGGTTACTATAAATAGAATAATTAATTTATCTGTCAATTATCTATTCTTGGGGCGTGGCGTTCACGAAATGTTTACGCGTTTGACAATAAAGTGCGTTTCGTCATGAATGCATTATTTCGTCGACGCATTTATAAGCCATTCGGATTGTTGAGGAATCGCTTAATGACAGCGCGACATTATAATTTAGTTAGGACGTTGAAAAATGTCCTCACAGATTGTCACGTTACGCTTCAGAGACCGTTGTCCGAACTAAGCCACGAGCGTGCGACATGCCCAGTGTACTGTAATGCTCGTAGACATTCGTCCGACGATGTACGTTCACACACAGACCGCTTTGAGAGCGCCGCTGATGGACGCTGGAGCAACCGCTGCAACTGCTGCGGACTGAATAGTAAAGGTGTAACCAACAAACATTTTGCTTTAAATTTACGTTAATTGTAGGGCCAGATCGAGATTGGCAGTGTGCCTTTACACATTACAAAGTTACTAGCGGCAGATCGGCATTAAGGTTAAGGTTATAGTCAGGGTAGGTTTGATATAGATTGGCAGTCTGTCGCTAGTATCTTTGACGCAGTCACCGATCGGCCTCTTGCACTTAGCTAAAATATGTAGCATTATAAGGGCTTCTAATTACATGAATTAATTAGGCATATGTGCTTATTTTTGGTTTCTGTCTGTTTTTTGAAATGTTTGTTGATGGCATGCACAGTGGTCGGATTATCTGGAGATTTTCAGGATGGGCTAGAACAGTGGGATGGATGACATGGCGGGCATGGAGTATGAGTGCATAGTGGGGGGTCTGGGACCCAATTGGACCCTGGTTCTGGACAGTATTTAAGTGGCCGGTGAAAGAACTAGGAGGGCAGCTCTACAATGCTTTCCATTTGTCCCAGCATGATCAATTTTCAGCTCGCTGGCTATCTTCAAATGGTAAGAACTGCTGGCCCAACTGGATCCCCTGTAATTCAAGTACTGGACATTTATTTTTACCACACAGCGCTATGCTAGCGCGGCGGTATTTGCTGTCTTCATGTGTCCGTCCATCCGTCTGTCTGTCTGTCCATCCATCCATCCGTCTGTCACAAGCCGGCACTCTACCAAAATGGCTAAATACAGGATCACGCAAGCAACGCCATACAATAGCCCTGGTACTCTAGTTTTCTGATGCCAAAGATCTGGGCGAAATTTCGATGGGATCACTCCAACGGGAGCACAAAATATAGGTGGGATAGGTTCAAATCGGCGATTTTCAACCAGTATCTCGCTATATCTCAACAATGGTGCAATGTATATACATAGTTACTATAGAATACTAATAGGAACTCGTATCATGCGCTTTATCGAATGGCGCTATTTTTAGTGATCTTGAGTGACCTCTAAGTAACTACCCCAAACTGCCCATTTTCGATATTTTGTATTGCCTTTCATATCTTCATACTGATTGGTGATAGAGAGTTCAAAATTGGTAGGTAGGTTGATCATAGCAAGTGCTGGCCCATGGATGACATATCATCCCTGAAAGGGGCGTCGTCAGGTCACTTGAACCATTTAAATTTTGGTGGGCACCAACCATATCTTCGGAATGACTGAAGCTATAGTGGTCAAATTTTGTACACAGGTTGGCTATGTCAGGTCCCAGCATAATGATGACAAATGACCCTTAAAAGGGGCATGGTTATGGTCACGTGACCCACTTTGAATTTTGGGGCCCCCAATGGTGAATGGTTTGAGCTAGAATGGTCAAATTTTCCACAAAGATAGAATGTATGAAATATCAACCTATAGATGACAAACTACTCCTAAAAGGGTGTGGTCAGGGTCACATGGCCCATTTTCGATTTTGATGTTTGCAGTCATATCTCCGGAACACCTGAAGCGAGAGTCGCCAAATTCTGTATGCAGATAGAATATATCAAATGCTAGCCTTGACTACCCCCTAATGGGCATTGTCAGGTCACGTGACCCATTTTCTTAAATTTTGCCGTCAGTCATATCTTTGAAGTCGATGAAACTAGGCGGTGTAAATTTAATGTGCTGATTGATCGATGGGCATTGAAATTAAGGGACATAATTGCATTTGGACATTGAAATTAAGCATAATCACATTTATATCAATTCCAGCTGCTGAAAGACTTGACCCTTCGGGGCGAATGCTCTTACATGCACACTTTTAGTGCAGATCTCTGTAGCTGAAGTCCACATAAGTGCACTCATATTGCAGAAATATTAATTACCGATTTGTTTTTGGCTGCTCTATGCAGTTAGGCCTCAAAGGGTAAAAATTATATTAATCTCATCTTACATTGAATGAAAAGATCTTTATTTTAGAATGTGCAATTTGTCTGGTGCTGATTGGCCATGACATATTCAGATGTATAGTGAAACCCTACGTGCATAACCCCTACGTTAACCGAAAAACATTAATTCTGGCCGGTACCATTTTTGACATACACCTTATTGCTGATCTGTGCTGCAGGTGCCCAAGAATTAGCTATGTTTCTCACCGATGAATTGCAACTTCAGAAGCCATCGTCGTGGAATCAGTTGCCCAAATTGCATGGCTTCCAGCTGATAAGTACTTCCGGTCCGTCAGTTGTCTTGACGCGGAAATACTACAATGAAACGTATGAGAAGTTGCTTTGTTTGATTGTGTTGTTACTGATGTCTGTAACTTAACAGTGATTGTGGCCGAGCAGTTATACACTGTGTTTAGAAAAAATCATTTTTTGTTTTGCATCATATCTCAAAAACTCTTGTACCAATCTGAATGAAATTTTTATCACAGCTCTAACCTTGAAGATGCGGATTTAACGTCGCGGCCGCCTATTTCTGCCAGCCGCTTAAATTGCACGAATGACCCACTGTACACTGCGTCATCACAGTGCTATCGGATTCGATAGCTTTTAGTTTAAAGATTAGCTGTTAGCCGCTGATAATAAGTGTAAAACTACTAATTCAAACTCAGTTTAACACAATTAAAGAGAGAGAGAATGAGCTATATAGTTTGCCCTCCACCGCGGCCATCGTTGCCCGCTGGCGGCGGCGACGTGGGCAAACTGAGCATCAACCCATTGTCCACCTGGGGCCCAATTTACAAAAAATCTTAGGAAAAATCCTAAGTTTATCATGGGTTTTCCCTAAGTTTATCTTAAGTTTATCCTAAGTTATAAAGTTTAGATTTTCATACATTTTACATGTAATTTACTAAAGCAGTTTTATAATTTACTAAGTTTTTCCTATATATGTGCAGACAATTCTGTGAATAAATGTTAAGTTATTTTTCACAAATTGCAATTTTCTTATTAAGTTGATCTTAAGTTTAGCGTAAGTTCGTCCTAAGTTTATCTTAAGATTTTCTTAACTCACACTTTATTCTAAGTTTTCCTAAGTTTGTCGTAAGATATTTTGTAAATCGGTCGGGCCCCTGGGCGACAACGGTGTCTCTCCTATGAGCATGATAGCGACCACACGTGTTTTACTTGGTCTGCACAAGGCAGCAGCATCAGGAGCGATAGTGCATGTAACAAACGTCTCTGGATGTTAAATGTAAATGTAAATAGTCATTTATATTGTGCCTCCTCAATACGTGTATAGGCCGATGGCACATGATGATGATAACAATGATGATAATGAATAAATGATAATAATAAAAACATTTGTAAAATAATTGTAATAGTCCGAATGTCAGTTATAGGCCCTGTTGAAAAGCCAGGTCTTTAAGCGACGTTTGAAAGCGTCCATTGAATAGGCAGCAGTCTTGAGGTCTGTGGCTAGACTGTTCCAGGCCGAGGGAGCAGCATTTGTTTAGGCAGATGGACAGAAACTCCGGGAATGTGTTTCATTTTCAAAGTCGACCGCCAACGATGGCGGTCGATGGCATGGTCGACTGCTGTCGGGTCTCAGGTGAAGTAAAGTGAAATAAAGTAAAGTAAACAGTGTAGAGCAGTCATCAGCATCTTAGCCTCACCACTACGGGAAACTGACATGCCATATGGGATCACACAGTGTTACCTGCCACCCGGCATAGGCGAGAATCTCGCCTTTACCCCCAGCCGAAGCAGGTACTCAATTTAGCGACCTTGGAGGGATGCAAGGCTGAGTTGACCTGGTATGATCGTTGTGCATGGGACGCGGACATAATGGGGAGGCAGGGATTAATGAGAGGGATTAATGGCGGAGTTAGTGACAGCACAACGTATGAACGTATTAATTGCTGGTATAGCCACTGCACGGCGGCGTGTTTCCTTTGTTGGTCCCTTCGAACGTCTCCTCACTGTTCATCACTACTGGATCGGCCGATCCAGGTGACATAAAATTACTGAATCGGTTCGATCCATTTTTTTCGCGGACCATTCGAACACACATAATATGTTTAATGGTAACTGCTAAACTGTGAATGTAGCTCAGTGTAACAATGGAGGTAATGTATCTGCTTATGACAGACAAACTGCAGTCGCTCATTCATGTCTTTGGTCCTTAAATGTTTAAGCTTTGAATGTTTCACTCATCAGTAAAGTTCATCAAGCAGCAGTTATTCACAGTCTATGCTCAAAATGTCTGCCTCTTGATTTCCATCTGTTTCCATCCGCTCATCATTTACCAAGTTTCATAATATTGGTGGTGTGTCAAAAGTGGGAGTTGTTCTTTGTCGAGCCTGGAGTGAAAAGTCAATGGATAGTATTTGTGAGATATCTCACTATCTCAACAAATGTTAGCTGTTATCAAATACGTTGTCGATGGCAGTATTATTTGCCTTTCAGCAACACAGCGTGGTGTGCACGACACAGTTCAACAGCTGCTGTGCAAAACCCTCAACTTAATTTCTCCTGAGCTATGATTCCAACTCTTCAGAGCTGAACTCAATTGATTACAAGATGTAGACAGTCTACAGCAGCGTGAATATGAGTTGCAAGTCAACAAAATTGAAGAAATCAAGCAGTGGCTGGTTGAACTCTAGCAAAGCAGTAATACGACATTTGAGTGAAATGATGCGATTTTCGTGTTTCTGTGTTTTCCAGGTAGTGCAGAAACATTATGTAGGTGAAGTGGAAACATAAATCATAATTTGACTTCCTGCTTTCTCGGTAACATTCCTTCTAAAAATTATCAAAATTGATTGATGTACGCCTAAGGTATAGCACGCCAAAGCAGTGTCGTTTTTTGGGACACACTATAGTTTAAGAGAAAATTTTTGGTGCAACAGTTGTGTGTGTAATAGTAGTTTAATGTAGTTAAAATGACACTGTGTCTTAAATGTGCAGTAGCATGAAATAATGCACTACCGTAGGTGATTGTAACATGTTTATTGCAAATTGATGAGATGCTAATATGCTGAGTGACTGAAATGAGTGTATGTTTATGCTACTTGTGTCTGTGTTGTTACAAGCTCTGTATGTAAATGTATGTATGTGCGTTTATGTCGACGTCATTGCAGAGTCTGTGTGCGGTTCAGTGTGATCAACTCGTTGTTTGAGGACGTTTTTGCGCAGTTTGAAAACATGGAAGGCGGTCAGGAAGACACAGACGATGATGCTTCATCTCGTGTGAGATTGTCAGTCCGTTTATGCACTGTGATGCGATACTAGCTAAAATACTAGAGTCCCTGGGCTTTTGCATTGTTTTTGTGATTTTAGGTTTAGTCATCTTTGTAGAACTCCAACTTGTAACAGACAGACGGACAGACACATGATGACAGCATATACTGCGTTAGCGTAGCGTCGTGCGGTAGTCACATTGATTTGTGAAAGTGATGCTTTCAGACAATTAGTAAAGTGAGATGCTTTTCTAGCCACTTGGCAGAGCATGAGAAAACATAACGTGCTGTGAAACGGACAAGTTGAGTCACTGTCAGATGCTGCCACAAGAAATTGATTATTTGATGTAACAAGTAAAAATGACCAAGTTTGTACAAGCTTTTGAAAAACTGGCTGCAGTGCAAGGTGCTGTACTGCATCTGTTTGACTGATTGATACAAGGCATAAGCTTGCAGTGGGTCCTGAGTGGAAATGTTTTGTTGAATGTTGTGACAAAACGTTATAGTTGAGTTCTGTATATGACTTTATACCATCTTTTTGTTTACTTAGGAGAAATAAATTGTTTGACGTTTGCACACTTTCAGATTGTGACTTCATCGTTTGCACTGCGGGTCTAGGAAGGCCTGATGTGTATAGCCATTTCATACATTATTAAGGTATTCTGAATTTGTGGACTCGTAATTGCCATAAGTGTTACAATAATGCCAAATTTGTTGTTAATAAAATTAAGTCCGAACAGCATTTTTAAAAATTATTTTGTGTCGTCAGTGAGATGATGTTAAGTCCCACGATGTCACAGTGACTGACGTAGTCAATATGGCTCATAATGAGCTGCTCTGTTGGTTGCGTGGCACAGTGGTAGAACGTCGGTCTTTGGCCGGCGAACTTTCTCTGTCCTGCTCTCGACCTGTTGTGGACAGGTGACCATGTATGTGGGTAAACCGTCCGCTATAGGTCAACCAACCAGGCCAACTCAGCCTTTCATCCCTTCGGGGTCGATGGATGAGTAGTAAGCTGCAATTGGATGTCTCTTACCTCAGTTAGAGGTGGCGCCATCTGGTGAACGCTTACAAAGGAAAGGCAGGCATGGTGTATTTGCAGGTAAAACTGTGTGATCCATGCCTGAGCGCTTTGAGATATACATAGTATATAAAAGGCGCTATATAAATACGCTTCCTTTCCTTTTCTTTTTTGATCTGACTCAACCAGTTCGGTTGATTCAGATTGGGCACTTTCTGATCAGGCTGACATCAACTAGTGGGAGGCAGAAGTCACCAGCACACGTCTGTGAAGCAAGTCTGTGATGATGATGCTGTGACAGTGTGCTCCGCCGCTGGTGGTAGCATCCAACATCGACGAGAGAACGTTGAAGAAGGAGGGTGTTTGTGCCGCGAGTCTGCCGACCACGATGGGCATCATCGCCGGGTTTCTCGTACAGAACGTGCTCAAGTACAAGTTGATTTCATGATCATTTGCTGTTTTCATTTGTGTGCTTTTAGTTCAGTCTTTTGACACTTTAGGGAATAGGCGTACGAGACTTCGCAGTTATGGTATTAACTGCCAAATCACGTTTAAAACTGCAAAAATCGTTTGGTGACTTAGTGCGTGGAGTATCATTAAGAATACAGTGCAGTGTCTGCTATCTTAGATTTGCTGTAAGGGCCACCCATGAAGAGTACATGATGGTCTCTATTGTTGTGCAAAATGCAGTTGGAATCAATGCAGTCGTTTAAACTAGAAAACGTAGGCCGGTCATATCGACGTACAAACCCACGCCGGCAACGGCCGCAGGTGGCACAGGATTACACAAGAATGGGTTGATTTCATGATCGTTTGGTGTTTTAATTTGTGTGCTTTTAGTTCAGTCTTTTGACACTTTTGGGAATGTAGGCGTAAAAGAGTTAGCAGTTTGGTATTCGACTGTCCCAGGTTTCTGATAACTGTGAGTCCCCTTCTTTGTAAGATCAGGCCCATTGCATTTCCAGGCCACACCTCGTATAAGGCAACCAAACATGGATTCAGTTTACATGGATTACGTTTACTGGGGCATGCCTAGTTGTATTGTGTTAGGTTTTGTTAGCCAATGTGATGAGCAGAACTCTGAGTTAACCTATTTTTTGTTGACTGGAACATGTTTGGACCACAGTTGTTGTTACTGACAGATACCTTCTGGGCTTTGGTGAAGTGACGCACTATCTCGGCTACAATGCGCTGAAGGATTATTTTCCGGTAATGTCGATGAAGCCAAATCAACAGTGTGATGACCCGCACTGCCAGCGACAACAGCGCATCTACCAAGTATGCATGGAGTTTGTGTCAAACATACTAAGTGCAGCAATTTAATAGACATACTCAGGCCCTGATTAAAGTTCTCATAGGCCCTAGACGTTGCTCAACCGTAGTGCCGTCCGTCTTTCATCTGTTGCCATCTATGCAGTAATACTAAATTATGTGTTTTTTTAGTGAATTAAGCAGTTAATGTTTTTTCCCGTTTTTTCTTAGTTTAATGCTTACATTCATTAAACTTTAGTTATTGATTGCTAATGATGTTCAGAATATTTTGCAGCAGTGTTTCATCGGCCCCTTCCCTTTGACGTTGTAGGCCCTAGGCATTTGCCTATAATGCTTAATCTGGCCCTGGACAAACTCACTGTAAACAAAATTAACTCAAAATGAACACCATTTGTCAAGTATTCAGTCATACGTTAAGTACTAAAAATAGATTTTACTTTTTTGTTTTGTCCCTGATATAGCCATATTTCTGCTAAACTTCAACTAACTAACTAACACTTTTGTGTTTTGAGTGTTGTGTTGTTACATCCACTTTAATAGTCTTAGCTTGGTCTCTCAGATGTGCATTTTTCATTTGAGTTGATGCACATCTTAAACTCGAAGCATCTTGCACTCTCAACAGCGCCATGACCTACGCTAGTGCTGGATGACTGCAAAAAACTCCACGCGCGGAAATACCAGCAGTCAGCAGTATCGGCTGCACGACGTGTTGCAGGGAAATTCCAGCAGCAAACAGCAATATTGCGTTTCTTCTGAAGACCGACACAGACGTTTTGTGCCGTGTGACCTTGACCTTTGACCTTTTTCATCAAAATAAATGGGTTTCCAGGACTCATGGTGGACCATTTCTGTGTAAAATTTGGTGATCGTGGCTGCATCGGTTTTTGAGATCTCGTGTGAAGAAACAGACTGACAGACATACGGATGCCTAAACGGTACTCATTTCTCGTCCCATAGAGGATAGGAAGCTGAGGTGGCTGGTGGGTGGCTGGTTACACACCGAGGTGATATGCCCACCGGATTATGTGTATGTATGTATTATGTGTTTATGTGTGTTAAAATGTGCTATAGGAATGGTTATCATTACACCCACCATCTGTTGACGTTATTTCTAGCAACCAAAATGAAGCCGAGATAGTTCATCAGGATAACATATATGGTCTGTATTCCTGCTGTACATTATTTTGGCCTTATATTCCTCAAATGTCGTAGATGCTTTTTTCTACAAAGTTCTATTAATAAATAGAAGTTTGGTTACTGTCACATAGAGTACAAATGTTGTGTATTGAGATGTTCATAGGTATCACTATAGAGGAAAACTGTAATTGCATTCTTCCTAATCTGAATGTGGGTGGGAGGTCCCGTGAATGCTTCTTTTGGGCTTTACCTAAGAGAAGCATTCCAAAACCAGACCCACACAGAAAAGATACAATACAACGAGAGTCGTTAAGCACTGATATGTTATAGCCTATAGGAACTGATGAACAGCAGTTACATGATATATCACATTGAACTGATAAACAAGTCTTGTGGTGGTTGGTTAGTTTCCACCCTGTTGTAGGCACTAGCATAATAACTTAAATGAGCCTCCCTTATCCTTTCCCATTTTGGGTCATCACTGAACAAAAAGGCAACGAGGTCGGGAGGTTACTGTATCGTTGGCCATCCTTAACCTGGCGGAACTAAAGCTCCACCGAAGACCTTGTCCTTGATATAGCCTATTTTGGCACTGAAAGGTAACGTTAATCTCGTAACCAACCAACCATCGTAATCCGAATGCACTGGTTGCTTTCAGCAGGGGCGCAGGGGCAGTAGAACTTTGCTCCAGCAAAATCTGGGAAGCTGGCTAACATACAATGGCTGTAAAACTGTTGCGGCAGTTGTAGTATACAGGGTGGGCCAAAACACGGACTGTCCTTGTGAGTTGATAACTTTGCGACGGTTAATGGTAGAAAGACGTGTGGTATGTTAAAAGTTTTCGAATTTTGTCTAGTGTTGTGGGATGGCGTTCCGGGTTTTCTCTTTCGGTCCATCCCTGTGTTTTCTTTCAGTTTACCTGAGTTGTTTTTCGCGAGTCGTGGCTGCATGCGACGCATTTCGCGAGCCGTGGCTGTATGCGACGCCTACGCACC
>Ga0209780_1001894_pt1 | contig 14354 bp, 14 predicted proteins | sample WorMetexBAHAMAS2_FD_187384 | JGI IMG/M metagenome (GOLD analysis project Ga0209780, IMG submission 187384) | Marine gutless worms symbiont microbial communities from Max Planck institute for Marine Microbiology, Germany - Inanidrilus exumae... | ecosystem: Host-associated > Annelida > Digestive... | reverse complement strand
GTATTAGACGGGGGGGGGGGCAAGATCAGACGAATCCATTTGCAGCCACAAGTTGGCGATGTGGCCTTTTGCCAAATTACTTTGGACACTACAAATTACTTTGGTTTTACGTTGTTGCGCTACGTCTCATACGTTTTGCTTTACTGAATTGTAAATAGCTCCTGCTGTACAGTGTATACAGTGACAACACATCTGAACCCTTAACAGTCTAGTCCTTGTCAACTTTGAGACTATTACCTTCAATAACAGTTTGGTTGGTTGGAGTTAGTTAGTTAGTTGGAGTTTAACGTCCCCTTTCAGCACAAATATGGCTATATCAGAGAAAAAGGTCAGAGGTGGAGAGCTATCCCTACCCTGTGAAGGAAGGCCAGCGATATATTAACCTCAACCCTGGCCGCCTTTTTGTTCAGCAGCCACCCAATAGGAAAAGGGATCGAGAGGATCATTTAAATTATAACGCTAGCGCCTGCAACACCAGAAGACAACTATTGCATTGCAAAACTAAACTAAACAAATACAACAAAACACCAGAATAAATCTTAACTACGATATACAGATAACTACCCTATCATTTACATAAATTAACCACATATGGAACTGACAACTTCAAAGTCACGTGACACAAAAACTAGGACAAAAATCCAAAATCCGGCCCCGATAAGCTTTAGGTATTGTGCCCTAATTTAAGAATCCGTGGTCATTTACCAGCCCCCATTGAAATCGAAGAAAGTTTTTGTGGACGGATGGACATTTGAGACCGGCTTTATTAGGTCGACTTGGAGGAGTCGGCCTAAAAACGATTACAGTCTTTATAAAAGTTCTTACTTAATTACAAAATCGATAAATAGCACTGCATTAGTATTCAGAAACTTACTGGGCTCCCCAGTATCATAGAAAATCTCTCCATGGCTGGTTCAAAGTGTTACAAAAATTTATATATGTTAAACAGCATGGTGCCACTCAGCGGCCCTGTAGTTGAAAACAAATGCCACTCATAAATGTGTGGAATTTTTATTTAGTTGTGAAAAGGTGTAATAAACATGCAACTGTAGCAGACTGGCAATGGCTGACATTGGATAGCAGACAAAACTGTCTCTTTAAAACCAGTTAAACCAACGATGCAGTCCTGCTGTGTCATGTACAGCACTTTCCAGCTGACAAAACACAAAACTGCACTTCACCTGTATGCAATGAGATCACATCCAATGCACTTGGTCTGCTGACACGTTGTTTGAAGAGGATAGTACAACAACATACACCTACTAGCAATGCAAGAGTTTGGCGGGTTTCAACCACGCCGACTGATGACAACTTCACGATTCAGTTCTAACTGACAAATAACATAGAACTGATATTGTAAGGAGGTGTCCTTGGCAATGCTGCTGCAGAACATCAACAAATTTCACAGATGTGTATCGGCAGCCAGTGCCATGATACGATACAGTTTTGCAGACTGCTGCAGAGAGTTAGCTTGACGTTGTGGTTGGTGCTAACGATGATGGTAGAATATCACCATTGGCAACAGTCGGCGGATGACCTTCATTGCTGTTGGTCCCGCTTCCATTCAGGATATATGCAGCACCAAGTCCATACAGATGGCCACAGTATTTGGCATCATCAATGTGATCTTCAAAGAACATCTAACACAACCAGCGATACACAGTGGCAATTACGACTTTCCTACTGTACTGAAACCAGCTGCTTCTCCCATTACAACAATTACATTATACAGTATCAACAGGCTGGTTGGGAGATTAACGTCCCCTTTCAGCACAAAATAGGCTATATCGGGGACAAGGTCTTGGCTGAAGACTTACTTCCGCCAGGTTAAGGATGGCCAATGATATATTAACCTCCCAACCCTGTTGCCTTTTTGTATTTCGTTGAAATCAAAGAAACTTTTTGTGGACGTACATACGTACATACATACGCACGTACAGATGGACGGACATTTATTAGGTCGACTCTGTCAAAGAGTGAACCTAAAAAGGCTCCATACAACGCCTGTGAACGCCACATGCTTGCTGGAGTGTCATATAATAATATGATGGGTGTATAAAGATCAATCTGGTGTCCTGAAAATGCAACTTCATTGTCAGGTTGTAATAAAAATCTTAGCAGGTGGAACTCTTGCATCCAGCTGCAGTTTTGGTTTAGGATTTTTACATCTGAAATCTAGCAGAAAATCAGTTTCTGTCCAATCCATCCCTATTTACTAATCACAATGTTCAACAGGATTGCTGAACAGGAGGTCAGCAACTGCTGGACTGACCATGGCGTAATGAGAGCCGAACATTTAGATAGCCCACCTCCAAAGGAGGTCACCCTTTCTGTGGGTAGATCCGACTCCATCGAATATAAAGTGCCTCTCTTTGGTAATCCTCACACCAAAATCAAACATCATCGGTTTAGGCTCAAATGCATGCACACACAGACACTGACAAATATACAACATAACCCACAGCAAAATGACAATCGGCTAAAACCAAACCCCAACATCATCCAGTATCAGTAATTTTTGCTGTAAAAATTGCCAAATTACACAAGCCAGTAGCAATTCTGTAAACATATGCCATGCATACTTCACGCATCTTGAAGAAAGTCGCTCCAGTCAGTAGGCTGTCACTGCCTGCTTGATGCTGTGGTCCCATGCGCTCAACCTGCATTCCATACACAAATTACACATTGTTATGATATGGCCATTCTGCTTGCAGCTCAAACAACAACAAAAATAACAAGTGGTCTAAGAGTTTTGACGAAAAGGCCGCATTGCACAGAATTGGATTTTTCACGTGCAACAATGTAATGTAACAGTGGTGCATGCAGTTGCTGCAGTCACTCTGTCGCCGTTATTGATCTTTTTGCTGCATAAAGCACCAAAACACCCAATGCTTTTCAATAGGCCAAGCAACCCACAAAACTGCCCCTTCCCATCAGAAATCTCGGCCTCCATCTAACATACAGTTCATTGGGCCCACCAGAGTCTATACTCCAATCAGCATATCGATAGGTTTAGCTATTTCTGCAGGGCTCATGAATGTTACCAACAAACAGACATGGACCATACCACTCTGTCTGCAGCAATAGGTACATACCTTACGCACTGAGTGCATGCTTGTTCGTTCATTTGTTATTGCGGGCAGAGGTCTAGCCTACTCTAGATCTCAGCACTGAGACCTTATAGTGGTCCAATGCACGTGCCCAGGGAGAGAAGGGATGTGGCCTACAATCTGGCTAGCCCTGACTGGTGTTATGTATTGACACTAGTACATGCCTTTCAGCTTCGGCTCACGCTGGCACGGTTAACAACCCTTGACGCTGCTAATCAAGGTGTCGGCAACGGTCACAGATTGTAGAGGACACCGTCGAACCCTCCCTTTCCTGCCCGGGATTATCTCCCTGTTCATCAGGTGCATCAGAATTATTTGAAATAGTTCTTTCGTGAAGAGCAGACACACCCTGACCAAGCTTTGAACCCGGCACCTAAGGTGCATCATGCTCCACTGCACATGGTGCCCCAGTGCATTATCCACTGAGCTACATGGGCAGGTACTACTGAGTGCATGCGATGCGGCATGAAAATTGCTGAGGATCTTGTTCATATGACATGTACATATGGAGTAAAACCATTATGTAAACTAACTTCTATGCCAAACAACAGAAACAATCAATCTTAACCAGTTACAATACAAATATGATATTAACACACAGTTGACATGCGATAAAAAAATTAATCTAGCAGGTTTTGCAGGACATGACGAGTACATTAATTAAGCACAACATGTAGTTACAAAATAAAAACAGATTTTAAACAAAATATACCGGTACTTTTAGTAGCAAATATTCATGGCTAGGCACATGAAAAGCATAGGATTTTGTGGAGTATAGGAACAGCCGGCGGTCCTTACTAAAACCATCAATGACTAACATGGGTAACAGCAAGAATCGACAAGTGATCCATGGTGTGTCAGTCCAATGCTGATGCTTACATGCATACACCTAACTGTAGAGTTCTTAGTTCCACATGTCATCACCAACAAGGACCCGGTTGGTTAACAAGGCTCTGCATACATTAGAAACATTATTCACAACCAATCAATGGGTGTACTTTTCGTGATATGTTTGTGACATCAGGTATAGGCAACCAAGCACTATGAACAAGTGGTCAAAGATTTTTTGATGTAAGGCTGCATCGCATGTCATGTCGCCATTGAAAACTGAATGATCCTTTTCGCTTCCTGCTGTTATCGACGATGGAATGATCCCCTTTTGCTGCATACACCACAGCACAGATTCCTCGTGCTTTTCAGTGGGCTGGACAACCCCCAAAGTTGGCTCTTCCTGTGGAGGGATCTCAACTCCCTCTAATAAGGTGTCGACCTAACGGGATGTAATACTACTGGCCCACCGTCATGCTGCCCCCTGGTGATCTACGTTGCATATGCAAGTGTTATAGATGACAGACAACGACGCCAGTGACCACTGTTAGTCTGGCACCCCTACACTATGTGTAGGCCGGCCAGTATTGATGGTTCCTTGGGCCTACGCGAGTGAACCCGCAAATGGCATCTCAATCAGTTCAGCCATTTCTTGCAGCACTCACCCATGTATCCAACAGGCAGACACACAGACCACATGCGCTCTGTGTGACATCTGTAGCAATAGGCTGCATCTATGCAATGTATGCGATACGGCTTAAAAACGCATTTCATGGTTATTCGTGAAGAGCACTCCCACTGTAGGTACAACCTGGCTAAACAACTAGAGCCCAGTTGACAATGAAAAACAGGTATATAACATGAAATGCTAAGTACAGACAGTTAAATGTTCAGACAGAATGCCGTCATTCCAGACACTATCAGAATGAGCATTGCAAGCTATGAACATAACCTCAAGCTGGTCAGCCACTTCCTGCAAACCACCTTTCAGATTCTTGCAACTCTTCATCAAGTACTTCACATCGTAGATGTTTGGAAAGAACATTTTCACCAGGTCAAAGAACTCAGACTCATCCGTCGGTAGTGGTTGGCTGGTCAAAATTTTCAGCATATATCCAAAGTCATAGCCACTATATCAACAGCATGCAGACCTAACTCATCAACATCACCATCGTCACTGTCCGCAATATCAGTAACAATAACTTAATTAAATATTAATATTAACAATAACAACACAATGCAATCGGAGATGGCAGACTTTGCCCTGGTGCTGCCACCTGATGAACTAGATGAAGCATATGTATTGTCTTTGACTCTGGCCCATTCACTCCACTATGTGAAAACACGACGTCATCCACAAAACCAGAAGTACATAAAATATTACACTGCCATCAGAGGAGGACATGTCACAGGAAACATGTACAAACAAATTGGTGATATGTGGACGTGTAGTTTTAGAGATAAGCGAGCCGACAGATAAACAGAAAAGACAGATATAGGGACACGCTGATCGCAATACAGTTTCATACTGCTATCAGATGCAAAGTAACAATTAATTAATTAATTACTGACGGAGGCAACTGGCCAGTGCAGGATCACCTGGAAAGATGTGTGTTCAATCAGCCTCAATACAACACTAACAATTACATATAGCAGTTCCAACAAACAGCCCTCACTCAAGATGACACCAACCACTTTATCAACACTTTTAGCCAACCATGCATTTATGACTGATGGATACTTATTTACAGTTCCCAATTCACGTCTGATTTTAGCCAGTGTCACGCCTATAACTGGTTTTCCTAACTTCATTTTACTTATCAATCAGTCGAACAGCATTAAATTTTTTTCATCCTGTGTCCATGAACTCTCACCTTTGAATGCAACCCAGGCAGTGACAGAGTGAACAAGCATGCTAAATATATGAGTCAAAGGTTAGTTCAGTCAATGGTTATTGTCAGCATAGGGAGACGCATACCCAACCAAATGCTCTACCTGGACCACTAAAATGGTCAGCAATAACAGAAATGTTGTATTTATTGGGTCATACAGTAAAATAGCTGCATAATACAACTATATGACAATACACGGTGCTTTGTATCCTCCTTATGCAATCAAAAATGATATTGCAACTGATATTGTTTCACTTTACAAGACTATGACATGTTCTTTAGGCTATGAAAAAGCAAAAAAACCAGCAGCAGCTGTAACAACATAATGCAACTGTTGATTTTATAAATGACATATAAGTTTTCTTTTAACTGTTCAAAATCCTAATTTGATTAGCAGCAGACAACCAATCAAGCTATCAGCTGTCTAGAGAAGACTTGGAATGCAAACCCAGAATAAATTTTCTTGCCAAATGCAGCTGAAAGATATTGCGTCTATTTGCGCCTATGCAGTTAATATGCAGCTTACTTTGTTCAACATCTCATCTGAAGTGCAGTAAAAAGCAAACCTGTGGAACGAGATCCATCGGACATCTTCAGTCAACACCACACCTGAGGTCATAAGCAACTCAGCAAACTGGCTGACATCAAGACCAAATTCGTCATGTCGCTTGAACTGTATGCCGCAGCTGGTTAGCAGGTCAATCGAGTCTTGCGCATACATGTCCTCACTGCATAACCACATGTCACAACACATCAAAATGTGTCACAACTGTCTCCAGCAGTGCACCTGCTTTCGTGGCCGAGTGGTTAACGCACTCGGCCGCCATGTGCAGTAGAGCGTGACGCGCTCAGTGGCCAGGGTTCGACTCAGCCCGGGCGCGTTCATCTACCAAAGAATTATTTCTAATGATTCCTATGCACATGATAAACAGGGAGATAATCCCGGGCAGGTAAGAGGGCTCGACAGTGTCCTCTATAAACTGTGACCGTTGCTGATGCCTTGATTAGCAGCATCAAGATATCAGTCGCGCCGACGTGAGAAACCGAAGCAGATAGATGTGGCTGAGCCCACTGGCTAGGCACTGAAGAAGTGTCGGTCAGGTGGCCATGCGCTGAAGAAGTGCTGGTCAGAGCTGGCACTGAATAAGTGCCAGTCCGGGCTTAGCCAGACAGTAGGCCACGCCTAGAGGGGGCGCGCTCAGAAATACCTGACAAGCTGCTCACGCCTACTTAACCCTTCTTCCACCCTACATAACTCGCACATACACCGCACACACCTACCAATTACACTCCTCTCCCTGGGCTGGCGCATTGGACCGCCATAAAGGTCTCAGCGCTGGGGTCCAGAGTAGGCTGGACCCCTGCCCGCAATAACAAACGAACGAACGAACGAACGAACAAACGAACAAACGTCTCAAGCAGTGCGCTGCAGCAATAGGTACAGACGACATCTTTTAATACTTGGCACCCCACTGTTCTTGTCTCAATTTGCATTTTTTTGAATCACTGCAGCAAGGCTGTTGGTTGACTGAAGTTCAATAGCACTTTTGACACACATTTGGGTTAAATCATGCTTTCATAGTAATCTGGAGTAATTTCAGCCTGATGCTCTCCCCGACACAAGAACTACACTGTGAGTCAAAAAAAACCCGGACCCCTGCGACATTCTGGCAAGGCTTCATCAAAAAGCACAGATGTCAACAATTTTTGACAGAGATAACTGCACTACATCAGTTCATCTGCAACTGCAAGTAACAAGTTTAATGCTGTTAAGAACCACCTGCAGTTTCCATGGCAACGAGGAGCGACTGGTGGTGGAGTGGGCTGTCTTTGAACAGGTGACTGTCGACAAAGTGATCGACCACTCCTGTTCGAAGACAGCCCACACCGACTCCAGGCCTGTGTGAAGGCCAAAAGAGAACATTGAACACTTGCTGTGATTGGCTGTAGCCTACTGTGTGCTGCTTAGACGCAATGTTTCAAACAAGTTACAACGTAACTGTTTCAGTTATTTTCGTCAATACGTTTTAAGAATGACGCGTGATAGATAGGCCTAGCATAAGTGTGCTGACAGTAACATTGTCTGCTGGTAGTCTGCTATACACTTACAACTTCAATATTACGTCAATAACTAACTAGACCTATGCATTACGTGTACAAAAAATATAGATATTTAAAGCAATGTTCATGACGTTATGCCACAAAAATTGAGGGGTCCATTTTTTTGACTCACTGCGTATGTGAGTTACCGATGCAGCAGATGTTGCTTCTCAACACTGCTACATCGATAGCTCATACAAGTATCAGGACAAATTACATCTGTGTTGCAAACAGTGACAGTAAACTGCCTTCATCGCTGAGTCATGGCTGATCTATCAGAAACATCTGCAGCACTTACAAAAAATTATGTAATATGTGCAGGAAGGGGAATGACCACTGCAAACAAAATCAACAGTCAACATCTGCTGGCAATGAAATTCTGTAACCAATTAAACTGATGAGTAAGTGGTAAAACAGAAAAATCAGTTTCTGTTAAAAATCAAGTATGTGATCCAATGGCATATTTTAATTCAACATTTGGATTCACATATGTAAATACAAGTTATGAATTAAATGTAATTAAGTAAAAAAAAATCAAAACTACTAGCTACTTTATAGTTTGTTATTAGCAAGAAAATGGGCAAATTGCACTGTTAGTTACTGCAAAATCTCAAGTGTAACACACACACATGTATGTAATGAGGGCAACTTTAGGTCCTGATTTGAATGGAAAATTTAAGTTCACATGTATAATACACACCCATACTTTCACAGTGCCAGTGAAGATCGCAGAGTCGTTACATTCCCTCGGAATTGTCACTGTCACGCTGACTGATTGAATGTAGCACACAACCATCTAAAGGGGAGTTTGCTCTCCAAGGTGGATGAGATTTGGGGAATGTGGATCACCCAAGCATGACTGCCGTGGACTGCGAGAGCTCATCTAGTCGTATCATATGCAAAGGTTCCCTCTACTGGTCTCCTATCGGCCTTGATCACCTGCAACAGGGGTACCTATAGCAACATGCAAGTTATGCCATTAACATACATAGAACAACTGGGCCTCCATGACAGTTGTAATTGGACCTGTGCATGATGTCAGCCATCCCATACTAGCCAGTGCTGTAAGCAGAACTTAACAGTGAAATATGGCTTCATTTCACTACCAGGAAAATTGACAGGTTTATTAGTTCAAGTTTGTATCATGCACCCCATCTTTGAGATGGGTGATAATGGTCAAAATAGTGCATATTAACTGCAAAATTTTACAGTAAATGCAAAATTACTTCACACAATATAAAAATCACCCATGCCAAAGGTTCTCTTCTGAAAGGGGAAATGGCTAACCAGGTTCACGTGGAAAATGGCTACTTTCCAGGTGAACCTGAAATAGCCATGTACTTAGAAGACGGCCATGAAACAGAGGATGAAAAATATAGAAATCACAATACTCACTCCAGACTGAATTTGAAGTTGAACTGCCATGTCGCCACCGGTGACGGCGAGTTTCCATTTTCATCAAGAAATGTTAGGCCAACTTGGATGATCTTCAGCAAGTCAACATTGCACCTTAACAGCTGGTACTGATACTCGGTACTGCTCTTGAAGTCACCAATTGGCCGAGCTACCACGCCAGGAAATTCTGTGTCCTGTCCAACAGAAGGTAATATGTTATTATTAGTGTTACACGGTTTCTATTAGGCAACAAATGTGGCAAGTACACAAGTAAAATATATGAGGGCATAACTGTCATGGAGGAATTACAATGACTTAGCATATAATTAATGTAAAATATGCCATTCTGTAATGAACTATTTTATGCATAAGAAACAGAAAATGGCATTCTGTTATATGTAAGCAGTAGCAATGGCATATCATTCTGCACATCTTCCACTGACACCAAATTTGCCACATTAGTAACAAAAATCCACAAGATGCAAAATTTGCACAGCACAGCCCTATCAGATCCATATCATAGACATGCTATGCCACGACACACTGTAAACAGGCTCAACCACAACACCAAAATTTATCTTACACTAATTTCGGTAAAGTGTCCGCCAGTCACACTGGGCGGGGCTTGCGGGAGTCGTCAGCACGTGCCGCAGCTGAGGGCATCTGCAGCCCAGCCGCAGCTGCAGGTAAGGGAAGGACCGGAGGAGAATACGCACTGTGATTGATTGATTGATTAAGGTTTTATGGCCCACAAGACACAAAATACGTCATTTTAGATAGAGTTCAGCCGATGTATACATTGGACATCAAAAATCAGCAACATCAGAGCATGCCAGTACATCAACGAATCGGCGTCGGCGAATCACCGATATCGATTTTGTAAAAAATAGTAAGCAGTGTGCAACGTCATTAAAGACAGATCTGCCTAGCCGCCGTGGACGACCACCCACGCCGCCGACTGCCGTGGCAGTCGGCAATGTGGCAGTCGGTGGGAGGCGTCGGAAGGACACTGCGACGGCCAGGTGTCAGAGCAACCGTTGTGATACGGAATTGAAGCTCGTGTAATTTGCATGTGGTGGACGGCATGGTGGCACTCTTTCACCAATTGGCCATCTATTCAGGGTCTTTCAGGTGGCAAATGACCGTCGTTGAGATAATTGTTGCCGAACTGCATTGTTTGTCCAACGGCGGCCACCGTGTTGTCCTGTGTGTGTTCGTGTAACTGTTGATTTGAATGCAGTCTGTGTCGGCGAGCAAGGCACGTATGAGACGTGCGTTCATGCATGATATCGTACTCCGACTCAATCGGGTCGTCAGTGCTGCTCAGCAGTTACGTAATATCAAATCAATACGTGATATCAGTGCAAATGTACATACTGCAGCAAGTTCAGCAACTTACACATGTATCCAGCGACTAATCGCCAACATGAGTAACCAAGTCTGCTGATGCCCAACATCATCTGAGACGTGACTGATGTCTGCTCAGCGTCGAATGTGCACGGGGTAGGGGATGCACTAAGTGAGACCATCGCGACAGTCTCACTACGAACAGTGTCACATGTCAGCGTTGCATCCTAATTCTGATAAACAACTAAACATCGAAATTGGACATCGGAATTTTTTCGCAACATCAGACATCAACTGTTTTACCCAAATCGGCCGTTCTCTGATTTTGGAGACGTTCTTCCCAATAATGGGTGGTCTAAGGCAAAAGGCCCTAGTACATTCAGAAATTGGTCGGTAACTGTTCTTACAGAAAGCAGCAATGCATAGACATCATACACAGTTAATGCTGTAAAATGAATGACAAACTGTACCATAGCAATATATGGATACTGCTGGACAACGCTTCTTATTTTAGCCATTTCAACATCCAGATTGTTCTGCCATACATCCATAATGGGACCAGTTGAAGTGGTAGAAGTAGGCATATTATTACGTACACTGATAACACGAATAGGCCATCATTGGCAAAACTCCACCTACAAAATGGGACACATACATATCCAATTATGATGTATACTGTATGTAAACATATACGTAAATATAACTTAATAACAACTGATTAATTGGCTAGGTGGCTGAGTATGTGTTTATTAACTAGTAATGTAACTAGAACATTTACAGATGTCACTATTTACCACGTGATTCATAAAGTAAAAGTAAAAAAGTAAAGTATGAGGTATTATATAGCGCGTTCTTATGGCCTAAACAGTCAAAAAGTGGTACAGAATGGCACATGTTAACGGGATCACACAGTTTTTACCTCACACGACCATCCTGATTTTACTCCGTTAGCATTCACCAGATGGCACCACCCAAAAAAAGAACTTTTGTACAAAGACACAGTTACATTGCATAAACCATAAAGACAGAAACAAAATACTAGAACACTAATCTGAAATTACATCCACTTAACATAACAGTACCTATCATTTTTGCAAGTAGGATATATAAAGTCCAGGCAAGCTGCAGGCTAGGTTGACAGACTGTTGGCAATGGACACAGGGAATTATGGACACTTCGCCTACAGGACACTTCGCCTATTGGACAGTTCGCCTACTGTTTGGTCATTGCGCCTACTGGTCATTTCGCCTACGAGACATTTCGCCTACTGAACAGTTCGCCTATTGGACAGTTCGCTTTCCACTTAGACAGTTAGCCTACAAATTGCTCTTCATTTTACCAACAACATTACCAGAATAAAATAAAATCAAATGTGTAATATAATATTTGCTTTACGTCGCAGTCACACAAACATTGAATCATATGTACTTGTCTTAAATTTGAGGAATTATAGGTATAGTGACTGAATGGAAATAGAACATTTCGGAAATCAGTTCTGCTGGTATCTCGTATTTTTGTCAGCCTAGTAATAGGCTTGTTACTTCCATATTAGTAGGCCTACCATTTCTGTGCTGCTGAGCGCTGATGCGGTTTGTCTGCGTTTTTTGGATTAAAACTTGTAAAAAATATCTCTGCGGTTAAACTAAGCCTATACAGCCGTTCTTATTAATAATCTACACATCTGATTTTATTCCGGCAGTTTTCTAGGCAAAATGGGCAATTTGTAGGCAAACTGTCCAGGCAGTAGACAAAATGTCTAGTAGGCGAACTGTCCAATAGGCAAACTGTCCAGTAGGTAAAATGACCAGTAGGCGAAGTGTCCAGTAGGCAAAACAGTAGGTGAACTGTCCCGTAGGCAAAGTGTCCTGTAGGCGACTTGTCCAGTTACTGCCCACAGGCTGGAGCATTGGCGAGTGGCGACATCACAGTAATGTTAAACAAATGGCCCAATTTGAATCTGTTGTGTGCTTCATCATTTATAGGTGAGTTGTAGGGTTCTGGTTAGGGATAATGTTTGGATTAGAGTTAGAGCTAGAATGCTCCAAACTGGACGATGGGTACGAGTTGTACCGCAACCTACGGGAAGAATACGTATGGGCTGCCCATACCATACAGCCTTTCCAATAACAGAGTGACTTCAATGAATTGTAACACCTTTTTAAAAATTTTGGAACATCACTGTTTTTCAAGGACAGTAATAGATTAAAACTGATGATCTGAAATAAGGAAGTGCAAAATATGATAGCTTCAGATCGTGATAAATTGATAATTTGACATTAAGAGACTGCAAAATTAGTAGCCTCAGATTGGCAACTGTTCTGTACTTTCTGAAGTTCAGAGGTGTTTTTTCTGAATGGTACCATATAAGTAAGTAAGTAAGTAAGTAAATGTTGTTTATATATGTTGTTTGCATAGTATATCGAGGCGACGAGCGCACAGTACTTGGTTAAGTATACATGTCAAAGCGATTAATAAAATCAAAGAAAAAGCGAACCATAAATTAAAAGAAATTACAGCTATCTCAGAAACTACTGCCTCATTTGCTAAATTCAATTAACAACTCACGAATGATTACAATTATATTACCATAATAACAGTGCCCTCCGTAAACACTGAATACGCATGCCCAGTAGTGAGTTGACTTATTACTCGGTTTAATAACCGGGTACCCGGTTGTTGGAAGCGGGTTACCCGAATTCGGTTGCTAGGGCTGGGGTTAGGGTTAGACACAAAATATTTCGTTAAATATAACCAAATGCCTTTGTTGGTTTTACAAAATAAATTTTGTGACTGTAACAAAATTATATTCACAAAATTATTTTGTGACTGTCACAAATCAATTTTTGCACTGTAGGCAACCTTGATGCAAAGTTTCATCGAAATAGGCCATTTGTTTTTGAGTTATTTTGCGGACAAACAGATAAACAGACAGACAAATGCCGGGCGAAATACCGGGTGGCGCAAAAAACGTCCCGAACTTTCGTATGGCATTATACAACAGAGTAATAAAAAATTAATTAACAAAAAACACATGTTTAATGACGTAGACGTAGACGTAGACGGAGTTTACGAGCGCAGGCCAAAGCCTCTATGCCCGCATCTTGAAATCACTTTACGATAAACTACGTTACTAAAATTCCTCACACAATACTTTACTACGACTTCCGGTTCCATGCAGCTGTGCTTTAAAATCATATACAGTATCTTGATTGTGCCACAATTTATCCACTCTAGCTTTAAATGTGTTAGTGGTATTAAATAAACTATTCCATTTATTAATCACCCGATTGGAAAAGCCACATTTGCGTAGGTCATATCTAACCCGTAGCTTCTGGAGTCTGAGATCATTTCCTCTAGTTACATAGATTTCCTCTTTAATAAGACTAGGTGCAACACATCCTTGGTATTTTCCGGTAATAATCTTGTATGTTTCTATCATATCTCCTCTTATACGTCTATAGTGTAGGGTTGGTATCTGGCAAGCTTTCAATCTTTCACTGTAAGGCAGCCGTTTCAGCGCCGGTAGAATTTTTGTAGCTTTTCCTGCACCTTTTCCAGAGCCTCAATATATCCTTTTTTAGCGGACGTGAACTCGCGTTCATGTTCGCTACTTGCCATCGCGATTCCGTCTGTCTGTCTGTTGTCTGTCGTCTGTCGTCTGTGACGTTGGTGCACCCTACTC
>Ga0209780_1001893_pt1 | contig 14361 bp, 10 predicted proteins | sample WorMetexBAHAMAS2_FD_187384 | JGI IMG/M metagenome (GOLD analysis project Ga0209780, IMG submission 187384) | Marine gutless worms symbiont microbial communities from Max Planck institute for Marine Microbiology, Germany - Inanidrilus exumae... | ecosystem: Host-associated > Annelida > Digestive... | reverse complement strand
TTTCTGTTGTAAAGTGTTCTTGCAGTCCTGGGATTTTATGACGCTTTAATCATACTCGTTTATAATAATAATAATAATCAACCGACGCGATAGCGCGACGGCCGGATATCGAACTCACGACGATTGAGTCGCAAGTCCAATGCCCTAACCACTACCGAGCCAACAGTTTAATCGTTGGCTCATTACATTACATCACTGTGATGGATAGACAGACGGACAGCAACGCGAAATGGGCAAAGTCGGTGTCATGGAGGTAAAGACGGTATACAGCAAGCACGTATAGGCGCCGAGAAGACGGCGGGTATGTGCGTGGAAAGGTCCGCTCCGTTTATCTCCACTTCGTTTCAATCGTTTAGAATGTTGCGTCAACTGCTTTGGCTGCTAGTTCAAAGACGAGTGAAGTTCAAGATTGCCTGACTTGTGCACCAGTCACTGGCTTCAAAAGCGCCGACGTACCGTACGTCGGCGCTTCGCGTACCGTATCTCCCTGCCCACAATCGGCTCGTCTCCGAGCATGGTCTTCGCTTTCTCCATTCATCTTCCAACAGAACACTTGCTGTTCCAAGGACACGCAGCACTTTTGGCCTCAGAAGCTTTGCTTCTGCGGGACCACGCATGTGGAACAGTTTACCTACTATTGTGCGACAGATGACCAGCTATGGACAGTTCTGGCGACATCTGAAATCACATTTATTTAGGGATTTCCAGAAATCTAAGCGCAGTGTGACTTTGATTTTGTGTGATATACAAATACACTTACTTACTTACTTACTTACAAGACATAACGTGGTCCAAAAATTGTACGTCATATAACAACTTCGCTGTAGCATTTTTAATACTGGTACGGCAGATGTCGTACTCCGTACCGCGGTGAGCTGAGAATGAAAATGTGGCCTCATTTATAGGTGTACACTTACCTGTCGATGAAAACAAGACGAGAACCGCGGTAACCACTTGGACAGTGGTTCGTGATCGCGTTCCACATTTGTTCATTGTAGGCCTATATCACCTTCAACCGATTGCAAATTACATCGACAGCGGCTCTCAAGTTGTCGCTACTGGGCGTCGCCAACTTTTATACTCGCCGCTGACCTGCCTCTGTACCTAAACTGCAGCGACGGCGCGACCGACGTAGACGGCGCATCGCTGTCCACGCGACTATAGAGGTGGGCAGTTAGAAGTATTCGTTATGAGTGCGGGTTCGATTCGCACTGTGGCGGCATGCGATTTATCGATGGATAAACAAAATGAGGAGAATTACGGTGCTATAAATAGTTTCTGTGCTATTTGGAACCAAGCGATCGGTTGAGATCGGTCGCATTCATTTGATAAATTTACTACGTCGAAGAAAATGGTTATATGTTTTTACATATACGGTACCTCCTGGAAAAGAATGCGTCAAAGTCAGAACATATGCCTTTACAGTTGATTGTAAACATTTACACTACTTAGAATATGCCCTGTAATGGGCCATGTAACTTAATATATATATTAATTTAACATGAATACGGTTCAGTTCACCCACTTTGGTTTTATGCCTATCGCATTCGAGGCCGCTTACATTATCAGCATTCGTTTTCACAAATTCTGAAACTAACTACTTCCTATCCAGCATTTTCTGCCGTCAACTTAAAACCTACTCATATTTCGTAGCTTTGGACATTATAGTGTAGTTTAGTTTTATCACGTAAAGGCCTATAGCTTGCTCTAATTAATTGCGCGCTGGAAGTCCATTGCAATTCAACGATACAAATGTTTTTACAGGTAAATGTATTCTTCTAACGACATTATAGCCTCTGAAACGAAACAATTTTTAGACAAATTGCGACACAACAATTAAGCCTATGCATCCCGATGTCTGATCTGAACTGAATACGTTTCTCTACATGTTGAACTACATGTAGACGACACTCAGTAGAACGCATACATCCAACACAGTGTGGTACCGTCGAGTAGAAGGTGCGCTAACCCTCATTTTAACCCTCGTCCATCTTCTCCATCTACCTACTGCCCGAATTTCATGAAAAACTACCCATAACTTTTTGAGTTATCCTGATAAGAAACAAACAAACGAACAAATAAATAAACAAACAGACAGATAAATAAGGGTCAAAGACAGTAGTTTGCCAAGTTGTGGCGGAGGTAGGCCCCTAATAAATAAAGACGGTGGTGACAGACTAGTTCATATCAGCCTCTATACGTTGTATAATTCTTGCGGGTTGTTGGTCACGTGGGTTAACGAGTTAATGAGTTACTCGGTCACATTTGTAAATCAGATTCTATGTCGCTTAGTGTGTTCATGTTCTGGCTCACTACGTCGATATATAATAATCGAACGTAATCGAATCCTATATACTGAACTAATTTTGACCGTACCGTGCAGCACTACTGGTCGTCACCTCGATCTTTCTACTCGTCGCACGTGTGACGAGCGCTGGCGTTCGGCAGCAGATACCGCAGCGTGTACAGTGAATTATTACATTTATGATGCGATAGGCGGACGACGGACGGACGGATGGACAGACAGCCAGACGATTGGCGCGTCCCGCTATTAAGGAATGTGACCAACCGCGCTCAAGGCCATCAAATGTAAATGTAAATGTACTACTCGCCTGATTGCTGATTAAAACATGCTGCACGTTCGTGCACTCAACCGAGCCGTGTTATTGTCAAGCGTCGAGTGTTAGTTATGTTTCATAGAAATTTCAGCAACAGCATCGGTTTGTATCACGCATCGGCATAACGTGTCTATGCAGCGCGCGATACTGATAGAGCAATTCTGTCTGTCTGTCTGTCTGTCCGTCTGTCACTCGCTGGTAATGTGTGGAAACGACGGAACCGATCATCAAGCTATCAATACTGCTTGTTAGTTTCCATTACCTGCGCTATCGTACTGCGTGCGTTGTTTTCCTGATACTGCGTTTATCCATTTTGGAAATAACACCATTCAATGGAGCGTATACGATTTCCTATAATAGCCTGTCATATACGTTCCTATCTTGTACCATTTCGGAGGTACTGCGTGATATTGTTCGAAAATCGCCGATTTCAACCTACACCACAACCTGGCGCTTCCGTTGTAGTGTCCCTATTGGAGTTTCGCCGAGATCTTCAGAGTCAGAATAGTAGAGTCGTAATCTGTTTGTTTGCGTGATCGTGCATTCATCCGTTTTGGTAGAGCTCCGATTTGTGACAGACGGACACATCACCACAGCATATACCGCACTAGCATAGCGTCGCGAGGTAAAAACTCGACGAACAGCAGCCTTGCGATACTCTGAAGGGTTCAAGTTTTAGCAGTATGGTCGGGGCGCTGCATGCATACACCGTTAAAAGTTAAGTAAGTAAAATTGCGTCGCAGTGTAGCGTCCGACTAGCGTATATATGCGCGACGCTATGCTAGTGCGGTATATGCTGTCGTCGTGTATCTGTCCGTCCGTCCGTCTGTCTGTCCGTCACAATCTGGCACCGTACCAAAACTGCTAAACATAGGATCACGCAAACAGCGCCGTACGATAGCCCATGCAGGAACTCTTAGTTTTAGGACGTCAAAAATGATCAAAATCTCTGTGAAATTCCAACGGGACCCCCCACGAAAGCGCCAAACAGAGGTGGGTAGGTTCAAATTGGTGATTTTCGACCAACATCTCGCTATATCTCAGAAACGGTGCAAGATAGGGATAGAACACTAATAGGAACGTGTATGCGCTCTATCCAATGGAGCGATTTTTAGTGACCTTGCGTGACTCCTAACGACCCCAAACCACCCCATTTTCGCTATTTTGTATCGCCTTTCGTATCTTCGTAGTAGGTAGAGACAGAGACTTCTTATTTGGTAGATAGGTTTGTCGTAGCAAGTGCTAGCCCACTGATGACAAACTATCCCTGAAAGGGGCGTGGTCAGGTGACGTGAACCATTTAAATTTTGGAGGGCACCAAGCCACCGACCACATCTCCGGAACGGATGAAGCTAGAATCGTCAAATTTTTTGTGCAGGTTAACTGTATCAAATTTTAGCCTACGGTGACGAACCACCCCTGAAAGGGCGTGGTCAGAGTCACGTAGCCCGTTTTATTTAAATTTTGCCCCAATCATATTTTTTGGTTCTGGTGCAGCTAGGTACTTCAAATTTCGTGTACTAATTTATTTTGAGGAGTACGAGTGCATGCATGATATATTACTCCCAAAAGGGATGTGTTCAGAGTTACGTGACCTCTTTAAATTTCCGGAAATATGTGATAATATCTCGGAAATGGTGCAAGATAGAGACATAGTTGTAATGGAAGACTAATTTTTATGAAATCGAATGTGGCCTATCGAATGGCACTTTTTTCAATGCCTTGAATAACATTGAAGGTTACCTTTGCTGTTTGAAACCTTTATAACTCCCATAGATCGTGAAACATAGAAAGAATTTACTAACATAGCGCGTCGCGCTCCCTCTGTGCATGGTAGCTGAGCTTTTTATATTTAAATGACGTTACAAATCTTTACCAGTCAACTTTATAAAGTACAGCATCATGCGTACAACATGGATATGGTATCGTGACCATAGATTACTTTGACGTTGACGTCACTTAGCAATCTATTATTACTTTCTCATTTCGTTTATCCTGAACCTTAGATTCATTCCGAAAGCAGCTAAAAATCCATTTGTTTCCGTCTGTTTTCAACAACATCTCGCGGCTAACCCAGCGCCTCTCATATTGTGATGATGGGGCTTTATAAATGTTTTACTTACTTACTTACTTATTTACTTACTTACTAGTCCACTAAAGACGATCACTCTTGTTTCCGTCACCAGTCTATGCGCACATTCGTAGTTTGCTAGAAAGCACGACAAACGTCAATTTGCAAAATTAAAAGCAAAACTTTGCCCAGTTAAGTGCAACAGGCCAATCTTCATTCCACCAAACACTAATTTGTACTCACAAAATAATGATCAAGCACGTGCGCTACTCAAACTTGTTCTTCTCCAACAGGTCGTAGATGCTTGGTGGCGGCGTGGCGTAGTGGTAGCGTCGTCGGTCTAGATCAACGAGGTTAACTTACGCTGAGCCCGGTTAGTACTGGGATGGGTGACCGTGTCCGGGTTCGGCTCCCGAAGGCGGCACTTTATTTCGGTATGTAACCAACCACCCAGGTCGACTTAGCCTTCTACCCTCCGTGGGACGGTAAAATGAGTACCAGCCAAAGGGCGGTGATGGATGCTCTGCGGCTGGGGAGTAAAGGTAGGCATGGTGTAATTTGCAGGTAAAACTGTGTGATCCATGTCTGAGCGCATTAGAGGTATAGTTACGACGATGCGCTTTACAAATCGACGTATACTTTACTTTGCTTTGGAATAGTTTGCCTAAATTCCTAATTGGGTTGTATGCAGATTTGATCAGCATTGGCAACATCAAGATATCATATACGATTTTCGAGCCCGAATTGATGGAGCTGGAAGCCGTAGTAAGGTTTCGAGAGTAAATATAGTCAAGTTTATAAATTTACGTCGATTGACAGTAATTTGAGAAGCTGGCAAAACGGCGCTCAGCCTGCGCCAGTACATCCTCTACGTCTTATAATTAAACGCACAACTTTGATTTGTCTAATGTGTGACTATGTGTCTTAGTACACTGAGCGATGTCAAGATTACTAAATTTGGTAAACGTATCCCTACACTTCCATGTTAAAACGACTTTGTCGGCGAAAGTGCAATAACATTTTCGTGGATCTTTGTGAGCTTATACTTCTGTATAATGTTCAAGTACGTGGATCTGGAGTAGAAACCTCGGTTTGGGGACGTCCATTAGAAGATTTACTGTCTAACTATATAATATAACGCGCGACTTCGCGCGCTCCGCACGGTGTTGGTAGGCTAAGCATTCCTGTGCGTCCGCTGTCGTCACCAGCTGTCGAGCTGTAGAGGAACATTGCGACACCACGGCGCACGTCTACCACGTAACATCTGGACATTCCGTCCGGTGTACGTACATTGAGACAGGCCTTCCGTCGGGTCCAGGCTAGACGACTTCACGCTCATACATACCAGGCCGCTGCTGGTCCACGGCGAAGTCACTTTGCACAAAACGACACGCTATAGACAGGCCTAAATAAATCTAGAAACAAGCGTCCGAAAGAATTCAGCAAAAGGCCGCATCGCCGTTTTGTCGCACCTCGCTGCCGCGAATGCATTCGTCCGCTGCGTGCGCTGCAGGGCAGGCACATTCGCCAGCGGCGGCAGGCAAACAATGTGGAATGCAGTAATATACGTTACCATAATGGTCGGCACATGTCCCTCTCAAAAGTGTCCCTTCCCATGGGGGATCTGGAATCTGGATCCGTGTCTTGGGCCCACAGGTGTCTGCCACTCAGATGACATTTTGATCAGTTTTGCCATTGTTGCACAGCTCACCCGTGTGCTCAATACAGACAGACAGACAGACAGACAGACAGACAGACACACACGTCGTGCTTTCGAGTCAGCTTCGATCTCTATGTACGACGTCTTCAGCAATAGGCCGCATCTATGCACTGCGCGCAGGCGATGCGGACTAGTAAATAGACAGCCCTCGGTAAAGCACGTGTCTTCATCACGCTACATTCAATTAAATAGGCAGAGTATTGTTTCCGACGAGCACCAGCTACAGCGACGTACATTTTTCGGAATTGACGTCACCAGGTGGCGGACCGGGGCGAAGTCTGCTGTCTCCGACTGCATGTTGCATTGTTTACTTTGAAACTTAACGTTAGCTCATTCAAGCGTCAGCTGAAATGAAGCAAACCTGCCTGGTGCTTGTCAAAGTTCGAGCGTTCGAGAATTGTATACAATGTGTGAGGCCCATATCTTTGCTCACCACTGAATTTCAATTTTGTCGTCTGTATATCTGATATATAGGCCTACTGGTAACAAGAACTCCTCAACCTTTGCGGTGGCCGACCGTGGCGTAACAATAGCGTAATATTTTTGTAAAGTTAAACTCCCCACACCAAGAATGTGTCATTTCAGTGAGCGTGCCTGAACCCCGTCTAGTACAAAGTTACAAAGATCTGCCTTCTGTCATATCTCTTACACCGAAAACCAACTCGATCCTTTTGACCTTTTAGCCACGACATAATATGAACGTCAAAGGCACAAGGACGTAGTCGTAGATAGTAGACACATATACAACTCACGGTCGGCTAAAAGTGGCATAGGCCCCTACCGCGGTAATATCAAGGCGCAGGACTTCCAATCTTGCTTCGTAACTCAAGGTTTCAATTTAGGAAAATGCAGGTCTCTGTGTTTTGATTTTCTTCACCATGGTAATGATGGTATGTTTCATGCACATGCCCACTCCAAATGCATCCATATAAGACACAGATTGATAGTGTATCAATTATAGGACGAAATCTACCGGTACGACATTAAACATGTTATTCTCACCCCTCATTTAGCGTAGCTTGTTCATTATTCTATGCTTGTTTGTAAACAAAAGCGGGACACGCCGTTAGTGTAATCGAGTTGCAAGAGTTTTGGTTTAAGTGTGGAATAATAGATACCGATGGGAGAAATTGTTGCGGTGAAGTATATAAGCTGCGCATGTAATGCTACGGAACATTGTGCTGATTGGGGTCATAACGACTTGATATGTTTTGGAGCTAGTCACGCAGTTGCTCTTTATAAACCGAAGGTATAACGTTTTGACAGTCAGTTTAAGTAAAGTGTTCGAATTATTCACGAGGGACAACATCGTTGAGCATCTCGAGAAGGAAAACTATTTAGATAATCCTTGTACGGCAGAGGATAATATGACTGGTCACTGCCAAAATAACCGCTATTTTGACGGTTGCCGGTTATATTGCGTAGACGGCAAACTAGCTTGGTTGTTATTTTACCGGTTATTCACTGTCCAACTCCAATTGGTAACCGGTATAATAGCAGCCACCATATTCAACCGATAACCGGATATATATTCATTTTGTAAAAATAAATCTTGCCTAACAAGTTTATTAGGGTTTCTGGAAGAAGTTAGAAATTATCTTGACTCAGGATGTCCAGTGATATAATGCATGCTGAGTGTATATGTCGGAACCCAGTGTAGAACGTCATGAAATCCTAACCCCAGCCCTGCAGCAAAAACTTACGTAGTCCTTACACTAACCCAAACCCTAACCCTTCTGAGTTTGTAACCATACTAAACCCTGCTAACCCTTAACCGTAACCATAAAATGACAAAAATTTACCTATCTTTGATGAATAAGTGCACAGCAATGATGCCATGTCTTTCAAATACATGTGGGCTTATACTAGCCGTGACTATTTCCCAACGTAAAATTCCACGTCGGGTTCACAACATGTAGATGCAGGTATAGTATAGTTAGATTTTCAGATAAGATCCAACACTGTAGTCTGGCTTTGAAGCTAGAAGCGCATGGGTTCAATGGGAATGTACTGATGTAGATTAATAACTGGCTGTGTTGGAGAAAACAGAGAGTGGTGGTTGGAAGTCAGGTGTGAGTGTCTGATTGGAGTGAGGTATTAAGTGCTATATTGCAAGGTTCTATCTTGGGTCATATTCTGTTTGTATTATACTTTGCCCCACCTCATGGCGACCAGTGTGACTGTTTGATCTTTCCTGTTGCCAACGACGCATTTGATACGAGTAGGAGAGAATATCATATTTATCTGAGGATAAAATGTTGGGATATGGACACTCTAAAAATGTTGAGATAGGGACATGATATGATACATCACCAACATTGCAATATTCGATATGATTAGTATTGTTACGACCACTGAATTTTCACTGCCTCCACGGTGGTTGGTTACCACTGAACCAACACCGCCATTGCGGTGTTTTACAGTGTTCTCGGCGGTCTTTCTGGGCACTGTTTTCTGAAAACTGCCCCTGACTTCCGCAGAGCAGCGATAGTCATCTAAATGCCGGGTTATCCCCTGTTAACGCACGGCGAGTCAGTCCAGTCGGCAACACGGCCCGCCCTCCCCCGCGCTTCTGCTACCCTACTCGCAAACGACAGGACTGACGCGACAGCAGGGACAGTATAGGAACTGTAGTATACGTGCGGACCGATTTCCATGAAACTTTTCATGGTTCATAGGGGTCATAGGCAGACGTGAACGGAAAAAACATCCAGAAAATTTTGACCCTTAATGTGTAAAAATTGGGAAAGGGGTGCAAAAAGGCCCACATTGAGAAAGTCTTCATGGGCCACGAATGCTGGACTGCGCAATGGCCTTGCACGCACGCTTTGCACGAGCCAATCACGCACTGGCCTGGGGGCGTGGCTAGTAGCCTACAATGCGGGACTGTCTCAAATGCTACCTAGGCGAACGCCGAAGGTGCCGAGAGGTGTGGGACCGGCAGGCTTTCGGCCAGGTAAATGCTAGTATATTTATATTTGTATTTGCATGTATTTTGTTAATTTGTTGGTGTACATAATTTAGATAACAATGATGATCTGGTAATGTGTAGGGACCTTCGGCTATTATTGCAACATTGCACGGACACAAAGATCGTGTAAATTCGGTGCGATGGATCAGACAGCCGAACAATGGTATGTTATAAACATCTCGGGAATTCTGTGAAATGATTAGGGCTGTTTTAGCTGACGTCACCATTTATGATTGTGCATTCGTTTATAATATGTGACTGATTATGCTAATAATGACGTAAGTGACCTAAATTATTGCATGTCTTCACGATTTGTTAGCTAACATTTCTCCGTATAGATTTTGTGCTGAAATTTCAGGCATTTGCATCACTATTAAAGCAGGTCCTGATGCAAGTGTTTACTAAGTGAATTATCAGATAAAACTAATATGTTTCTGGTAAGAGAGGTGACTCAGTTGAGAAAATATCAGAATGCAGAGTACTGGTTAGCATGGCAGCAACAAGTAGTTTAAACGAAATGTTCGGTTGTTCAGTTGTTTACTTTGTTTAACATTACTTGCACCTTTTCTGATTTTATGCAGTTGTGTTTTTCAGGTGCTGAAACAGAGCTTGTTTCTTCATCAATGGACAAAACTCTTATTATATGGAGGAAGTCTGGCAGACAGGCAAGTTAGCTGAAAATAACTAATGGCAATTTTTGGTGGTCACACTTTCAACCTACACAACAACTCACATATTGCCATTCTGTTGTTAAAACAATGCTTATTTCTGATAATTTCTTACTATTAAAATTTTATATTGTACCTTTGGCAATCTATTATCATCCATCTTGCGGATGGATGATAACAGATTGCCAAAACAGGCCATATATTGGGAGGCAAACAACAGAAAGCGAAGGCCTGGAAGACCCAGAAAGAATTGGCTTGACATCATACGACGAGACCTAAAGGAAACTGGCCTGTCTTGGGAGGAGGCACAAGAACGTTCCCTTGACGGAGAAGATTGGCATTGCTGTGTGGCACAGTGGGTCCTAGACACGGGAGGACGCAAGGCAAGCTCAGCAAGAACCTTGTGTTCTGTTGTTGTGTTTGGATACTGTCATCAAAGAGCCATCATATACAGAGTAATGGCCATTTCTGCAGGAGAGTGCAGTTATGGATGAAGAAAGGATGAGACAGTCTTTTTCAACTGAGTTTCATTCAGTGATTTAACACTGCTGGTTGGGCATCTTTTCAGTAAAAGCCTGTGCCCATTAAGTGACAATGTTCTGGAACGAGTGGAGGAAGAAATCTGAGAGGAATTGGCTAATCCAAGTTTACCTGTAAAATGGCCGATAAGATGGAGGAGGTTGTGATTGTGGTTTAGTTGTGCATTATTAGGTGCTTATTTTTATGCTTCAAATAATTTTAGGTTTTAGAACTTGAAAAACTGTTTAAGAAAAACTTAAGGAGCTATATGAAATAGGCTGTTTGCCTGCCTCTAGTTTCTGCTGTTGTCCCTCAGCAGGACTACTAAAATGTATGAGTAAAATTTCAAGAAAATTAAAAAAAAATTTTTGCAAAGAACAAATGACTAGATGCTCTGAATCCGTATTTCTATAATAAAATTTAAAATGACATTGTTGCCATTTTGAAGCCATTCAAATACAGCATTAGTATCATGAGCCCGTGAGATTGGCCCTTGACCTGGAAGACTATCATCCTTCAATGCTATTAAACTGTTGGTTGGGTCATCTAACCTGTAAAATTGTCTCCGAAATGACCTATAATGTGTCGAGTGGGACATTAAACTCTACAATACCAAACCATGACATGGGAAGCTGTTCATCACAGCAAGCTAAATGTAGTATTACTCTCTGATGGCTGTCTTTCTGTCAGGCTTTGAGGTTTTTACTGATTACCAGTTGTCTATTCCTTCATTGTGATATGCTTCTTCTTTCTCATTCTCAGTAAGCGTTAATTTTTTTGTCTGTTAATAGTTTTGAATAATCTAAATGTTAGTATTTGTTCAGACAAATATGCTCAAAAGTGTTGGATTTAGATGTTTAAAGTACACTATTGCATAGAGTAAATCGCCGTTTGTTGATATTGTCGACTATGTGCTGCATTTTATTTACTGACAGAGTGTACATATCGTGTCTGTTTGCAGTTTGAGGTTGGCTGTCGTCTAGTGGGACACACTGATTCAGTCACATCTGTGGATGCAGTTTACATTGGCAGTCAACTTCTGATAGTGTCTGCGTCCGCAGACTGCACACTTCGTTTCTGGCTGAGACCTGCTTCTTCTTCCAGTAAGATGCCTTGAAGCCCTGTCTTCCACGTGTTTTGAGTCTAGAAAAAATAGACCATGCTGGAATGGACGTTGGAAGCCTGCAGGCTCCCGTTGAAGCATGGAGGATGGAAGTTGATGAAGATTGGTTGACACTCTTGTTTGAAAAATTAGTATGTTTTTTTGGCAAGTAAACAAGGATGATGCTGTGGACCATAGTAAAAAGGTAAAGCACTGGGCCCGGAGCTGATCCCAGTGTACAGGCAGTCAGCCCGCAGGTGACCATAAATCATCCACCTGGCAGTAGGCTACCATTACTTTCTGCCAGGCCTGCAGTTACCTTCTCAGCCGCAGAGCATCACGGCCGTTGGCCTGTACCAAGTTATACTGCTTGGTAACAGAGGCACATAAGTATGAACAACTTGCCCAAGGTTGTTACGCAGTTTTGCCCTGAGTAGGATGTGAACCCACGACCTGTTGATTGCAAGTTTAATGCTCTATCAGTTGTGCCATCATGCCACCCATGGACCATAGTAAAAAAATACTCACTCCCTGTTTTTGTGGGTATTATAAAATATCTTTAATTTCATCTATTTACTATGTGGACTATAGTAAATGGAGGTAATTAAAGATATCTTATAATACCCACAAAAACAGGGAGTGAGTGAGTATTTTGTTCTGATACTGGCACACCCGATTGTTCTGGATAAAACAGGCTGTTGGTGTTGTAAGTTCTTTTTTGACCAGTGCATCATCGATGGTTAGGCTACTGGAAGAGTACCAGTCTGTTCTTGTTTCTTGTGAGTTGTGCTAGAAGATGGACTTTTGATGCCCCAGAGGCAACCCGGTTGCCTTCGCCACCTCGACAGCCTGCTGTGACCTTGATTTTTGACCTCAAAAATTTAATCAGGTCATCAGCAGGGGTTAGTGTATGATGTAAGTTTCATTGAGATTGCTCAACCATTTATGAGATATCGTGGTAACAAGATCCGTCTGGACAAACAAGCTAATGCAGCAGATGAACAGCCCAAAAACATAATGCCTTCACTGGCAATGTCGGGTGGCAAAAGCATAAAACAGATAAGATGTTAGATAGATAAGAGTGTTAGCTGGATTGCGGCTACAAGATTTAACACATTTGACTGACGGCAGGCTGTCGATTTGCGTTCTTTTGTGCGTGAATTGACATCTGACATGCAAAGACATGCTGCAGCAACCAGTAATGCTTCCTTAGAAGGCTTTTGAGAATATGTCCTTGCCATTGGTAAAAGGAGGTAGATGGAATGTACAGGGTGACACAAGAAACGGGCTATCGCTACCGTACGCTTTCCACAATTTCACAAAATGATGACTAACTTGCAAGACCTGCCCATGTAGCTATTTTGGGAACACTGAGCTAAAATGGGTTAAACATGTGATGGCATTACTTTCTGAAATATTTAGCATCATTTTGACTTTTTTTGTACCATCTGTAGTCAGATCACTGTGTAATGTAACATAACTGTGTATTCATGTAAGCATAACGTGTTGTATAGTTGTTGTTTCAGTGTTCAAAATTTGTGGAATATATGTATTTATTTATTACATAAAATGAAAGATAATATGTAACTAGAGAGCATTCAGTGGAGTGAATACCTTTGCCCGCCACACCACAAATTGTTGCCGGCGAGTAGTAGCAGGTGCGCTAACCCCTACCCCAATGCTAACCTTTTAAAATTTAAACAACTGTTCTCTGGTCCCTATTTTACCTATTCCCTAAATTTCATAGCAATCTGCCCATTCGTTTTTGAGTTACTGTGTTCACAATCAGACAATTGGTGGTAAGAACATTAGCTGCCATGACCAGAGGTGGATGCAATGAGGCTGATGATGAATGTGAATGGTATCTTTTCTTTTATGAATTGTCTACTAAACCGCCATTGGATATTGTGTTGTCTTATGGCTGACAGCTGACATGTATATTCACTGCTTTTGAATATTAACCTGTACTAGCTGTTGTATACGAGCTGCTGTACAGCCAGTACACAGTGAGTCAAAAAGGGTGTCACTCTAGCCTGTGATTTTGCCAAACGAAAATCTTTATTCATTGGAATAAAATCTGATTGCGAAAAGAGAAGCGAATGCTGAAAGATTTTCAAAATTCTTTATCGGCTGGATTTATTAGTCAGTTTGCAATAAACTCGTCACTAAATATCCTGTTAAACCTTAAACATGTTGCTTGTAGAGTGACAGAATGTGTGATGTATGGTTCAGGTGACTGCAGCTGTATTCAGACCATTACATTAGGACGCGGCCTTGTACTGTCGCTGGCTCTTGTTCTGATTCCGTCACTTACAGGTAACATTCTTATCAGCCTACCTGTTTACATGCTGCCATCGTGTTAGTGAATATCTAAAATTTTGTTTTCATTAAGGAAAGAAAATATGTGAAAAAGTGAATGATTGGAATAAACCATTGATGTCTGTATAAGGGAGGATCTGAGAATGTCTAGAGATTATGATATTTAGAAGACAAGAAATTCGTTGAGTGTCAAGAATAATGGTATGATGCCCGTAACACTGACTGAAATTTAATATAGAATATTGGCATGGTAGAAATAGACGCACCTACTTTTTTCAGAGTACGTAATGCTAGTACTGCCACACGCGGACATAGCTTTAAACTATTTCTGCCACAGTCACGCTTAGATGTACGTAAATACTTTTTCTGCCAC
>Ga0209780_1001892_pt1 | contig 14366 bp, 4 predicted proteins | sample WorMetexBAHAMAS2_FD_187384 | JGI IMG/M metagenome (GOLD analysis project Ga0209780, IMG submission 187384) | Marine gutless worms symbiont microbial communities from Max Planck institute for Marine Microbiology, Germany - Inanidrilus exumae... | ecosystem: Host-associated > Annelida > Digestive... | reverse complement strand
AATTTTCAGGGGTTACAATTTTACAGGGGGTCGAATTTTCCATTTTTCCTATTGATTTTGAATGGGCCTTACAACAGTGCAGCGCTACTGAGCTGCTTGTGATAAATGGTCACACAGCCTAAACTAACTTAATAAGATCTGAACTGACACAGAGCATTGGATTCACATTAAAGCGCGTTTTGGCAGTGTTCATGCGTTCGGCTATAACTCCGCCAAAAGTAAACCGATTTGGATGAAATCTGGAGCACTCTGAGTACTGAAATCTGTAGCAATCTGTCAGTACCAAGGACAAGCACCATACTGGGGATGAGGAGTTTTGCAGTCACAGGTCCAGTCATCTGGAACAGTTTACCAGCCACCCTGCGAGCTGTGACTCTCTCCCCTTGACGTTCGCTCGACATCTGAAGGCCCATCTGTTCGGCTGATCGCGCGTCTGAGGAACATTGTGAAGTACTCTAAAAATCTACTCATCATCATCATCATCATCATCATCATCATCATCATAACTGTTGCGGGCTGGCCTTGGCAGATTTTGGGCACAATTCACGCAGTAGTGACAGTCTGAGAGGCAGGAAAAATGTTGTTGCTTTTTTTGTCCAGCAGATAACACGTGATTTCTGTGACAGCTGAGTCTCTTGCTAAATCCACTGATAACAAAATGACAATGACAAAACGAACCTATCGTGTGGCAGCGAATCAGAAGAAGATGAAGACAACAACTCAAGATGATCCTATCAAGTGACACAAACATTAGTGGCTTCACTAACTGTAACTCCATACCACATGAAACAAACACTTCAACAAAATGCAATAAACACGTAGAGATGAGCTACAATTCAATACAACAGTTCAGAATCAGTAAGTCACATATCACACTCATAAACATATTGCTAAATGTGTTGGTTGGTGTTTAGTGGTACCTTCAATGTACGCGAGTTATATGGTGCCTGTAGAAGCAACACTGATACGGTTTCAACGCTGCTGCTAACATCACCACCATTTTATGGTCATTGTACAGGACAACTTGTGTTAGCCAGCACCCCCAGTTAAGAAATAAAATATTTTGTAAAAGCCGTATTACTGACCGCATGGTCTTGCTGACTGATAGGGTTTCAATTAATGAATAATGCAGCAACACGCCATTTGCTCTCATTCCTGCTCTTTATTTGCCCAAAGCAATGCTTCGCTTCCTGCAAATCATGGAAATACTCTATGGGGCAAAAGAATGGTATTGATGCATTCGGCTATAACTCCGCAAAAAGTGAACAATTTGGATAAAATCTAGAACAGTGTGAGCCAACGGTTGCACGCTGGCCCTGGCAGATTTTGGGCGCAATCTGCACAGTAGTAACAGTTTGAGAGGCAGCCAAAATTTTGTTTTTTTTTGTAAGGTAAATAACACGCGATTTCGCCGATTTCTCGTTGTGCAAATTTTACGACATTTGAACACAACAACGTGAATCGGTGTCGCCATGTAAACTTTTGAAACAGAATTTTGGAAATTTAATAATAAGGTGTCATTTTTTTTAAAAAATTGCAACAATTGCTCACAAAATTTCCAGGTCTTGCGACTTCAGGCCGTCAAAACTCCGCAATGATTACAGATGCAGAAAATTCACTATTAAATGATCCCCCTATGGGATGTCTAGTTTCCATTTCTACCGTTAGAATCCACTCAAACTCTTTCCCCTAGGCTATACACTCTGTACAAGTAGCCCACCCAAACATTTCTCGCCAGTTGCGTAACTGCGAATTATCGCACTGTAACGGTGACATCAGTCACTCGCACGCAGCCAATCAGCATCGACTGTTGAGTCACGTGGCACTATGCTGCGTCCAATGCAGTAAGTAAAACAGCTTGTTTTAGATGTGTGGATGCTGAAACACAACTGAAAATAATAAAACATTTTCGTTTGCGCAGCTACTGACTGAAATTTTGTTCCACTTTTATCTGAGTAAATATTTCAGTTGAACTGTAATAGATTGTTATTGCTTTATGTACAGCAAGATATTGGTTGCCAAGTTAGCTGAACAGAACAGGCTACAGCATTGGATTTGGTACTGAGACGGTCGCAGTTCGATTTCTACGTATGTTGTGCTACATTTTTAGTCTCGATTTTGTATTGATTATAAAGAATTTAAAATAAGCATATTTAAACAATTTAAAATAAGCATAAATAAAATAACACAAACATAGTTAATTTCAGCCTATATTGCATTTACTCTGCGGGTAGACGATTAATAGGAAGAATAATATGGAAACAAACTTTGTTGTTGGTGTTACTATGGCAAGGATGTACATCGTCAGAGAAAGAAATATATATGGATGGACGCAGGAAAGTAAAGTTAATTTGGCATAAACTGGACTTCAGCATATAGTTAAGCGTTTGATTTCACAACACGGGCGAAGCGAAGTCTGCTGACTACGACTGCCTTGTTCCATACAACAATACAAGCATGGAAACCAGTCTAACAGCCTAAATATGCTAAAATTATAATGATTAGACTATATCACAAAACTATGTAGGTAGATGCCGAATATTGTGAACGACCCAGTAGCGAGGTCTGTTGGTCTGTCACCTAGTAAGCCCTGTAAAAAATTCTAAAGCGATCAAGATACCGTTTGCTTTTGAGTACTTGGGTAGGCCCAGGGAAAAGCCTATTACATACAGCGGACCGCTTCGGGCGAATACTGTATTGCATTCATTCAACGTAATACAGCCTTCTAGTTTATTCATGCAATTTCATCAGCACATCACGTATACGCTCGTTTAACCTGATGATTTGAGGTTATAAATTAACAATGCACTGTCACATATTCAACAATTGCTTATCGTGCACTAAATATGCAGAAAAATACCTTAAATGGGATTGGATGCACATCTCTGGCTTGAAACCTGGATCGCAGTGGAGGGTCGAGAGGATTACCTTGATACCTAGGTACAGGTAATCCCAATGCTATAACACGGAAATCTTCATGAACTCTTACCAGTTTCCAAGCGTCAAGCTCTTCTTTGGTATGTTCCTGACAAATGACAATAAATTCTGTACAGTATTAGTATCACTTAACTGCATGTGTAAAATACAATGGTACTTAGGTATCTCTAAGGTAGAGTGACTAGTTCACGCAACGTCCGAGACCTGCATACAGTAGCAACGTAATGAGTCAGTGATGCGGCAGCACTTCTTTTGGATGTCGTCACTGTCAAATGTCCTGCTGTCAGACCATTATTCCTAGGTACAGACCATGCTCCCACCTCTTACCTCACTCCAGCCAGCCATCCAGTCCAGCAGTTTATTGGCATAGTTTGACCTCAGTTAAGTCCTGCAGGCAGTAGTGACGGGCTCTCAAATTCTCGAAATTACAGAGATTAATTTATCCAGAGGACTAAAAATTTAGAGTCTCACAAGACTCATTTACATGCCTAGCAGGAACGACTTGAATTACCAAATTCGATTATCAGCATTTAATTAGTTCTAAACAAGTCTCCACTGCCAATGACAGAGCCGCTCAACGAGGTGCCGCATGCCCACCATGTTGTACACAGATGTGGACAGTCAGTGTGATAAACTGGTGACCGACGACAGCACCTGAGATGGTCAATGTGCAGTTGCTAAATGTTTTAAGTCCAGAGTTTTGGTGGAAGTTCTAGAGGGAAGTAACCTTTTTTGGAGATACCCGAATTCCCTTCCATCACAGTGTACGATAAGCCGAGGGAAGTCTCTGTGCCAAAATGAGCTCAATCTGTTCAGCCGTTTCATACAGTGCTGGCTTGTGACGGAAATGGGGTGTCTGGGGTAGTTAGGGTCAGTCAAGGTCACTGGAAATAGCGCCATTCGACACAGTGCATATAAGTTCCTATTAGCGTTCCATAGTAACTACGTCCCTATCTTGCACCATTTCTGAGATATGGCAAGATATTCGTTGAAAATCACCGACTGTAACCTACCCACCTGTAATTGGTGCCCAAGATTGGGGTGACCCCAATGGAGCTTCGCCGAGATCGTCGGTATCAAAAAACTAGAGTCACTGTGCTATCGTGCCGCATTGTTTGCGTGATCATATGTTTAGCAATTTTGGTACAGTGACGGATTGTAATGGACAGATAAACAAACAAATGGACAAAAGACGATAGCATATACCACGCTAGCGTAGCGTCACATTGTAAACACAATTATCAGTGGAAAAACGCAATTTTTGACATCCTATTACATAAGTTATATTTCCATATGTTTCAATTACATCCTTTTATGCTGTGAATGTAATTTAATTTTTACAACATATTAAATAACTGCCATGAAAGAAGAGGGTACTTATAACTATTAAAAGCTCAAACACAAATGTCTAATTGCAGTAACACACATAAAACAACACCACACAATTTGAAATAATGACCTTGAAGCTACACAGCTTATGCTGTCTATCCCAAAAATATTTTCAGTTAAAAAATTAAATATTGCAAAAACAGTAAAAATTCAGTACAGCAAAACGAAATCTGTCTCAAAATTTTACAATCCTTTCACAAGTAACATTAAACAGAAAATAAACAGAAAACTGTGTCAACCGTTAGCAATTTGTCATAACGAGATGGTGACATCAGAAAGCGTCCGTCATCCAACTGCATCTCTCTGTTTTCTAGTAAGTTATTAAGAAGTGGCAAAACATTACGTTCTGCCTTCTCAATTCCCTCCAGTACAAGAATACGGCCATGGATTGCTGCACGAACTGCAGACTACAACACACCAAACAAATGCCTACACATCGTACGATGTTGCACAACTATTATCATTTATGCAGTCAGATTTAATCAGATATAGAGGTAATCCATTTTACTCTCTATTTCACATCGTCAGTCTACTTAACTTACTTCATAATAAAACTCCATGTTTATGCAACTGCCACTTAGAATCAACCACTTCCAATGCTTCTAGTGATCAACATGACCAAAGCGGTGTCACTGCCGTTACACCAGCTCTCATGAATTTATAAGAAAATATATTTCAAAACTGCAAGTCACAAATTCTGACTGTATAAGTAAATCTAAACCATGTCTAATAAAATTAAATTCGTAAGGTGTAACAGTGTCAAAGAGCCAGTGTAAAGGCAGAAATGCCTCCTCCTATCAAGAGTACAAATAAAGAAAGAATAAAGCCAAGCTACTGGCTTGGGTCAGTGTTGTGTTCCCTACAGTGGTATCACTCTGTTACTTTACTTAGGTGACTCCTGTCAGTAAAAAATCACTCGCTACTGGTGTTGGAGAGCCAGTGTATGGATAGTATTATCCCTTTCCCGAGGATTCAGTTGGAGAATCCTCAAAAGACGAGGCAGTTGGTGATTATCCCTGGCTGAAGTCACTACTTTGAGTTCCTTTAGTGTTGGTTGGTTGACACGAAGGACTTCCTGCCTACAAAAACATAATCAATCAATCCAGTCAAAACATAAGGAGAAGGAAAACAAAGAAGACAACTGACTACCAAACGTTCATACGCAAACTGGCCAATGAATGGTAAGTGCAGGTGTGCGTGTTTACGTGCGAATTGATAACACCACAAGTAAATGACGGCAGATCTTAGTATCTTACTTGATCAACATGAAGTGCTGAACCAGAAGTAATCTCACGTCTCTGCTTCAATTCAGATTCGGTAGTGTCCCGTGAGAGTGCCACATACTCCACCTCCTTCGCAGTCATCTCCTGCAAGCATCTTCACTCTCAAACACGTATGCAGATGCCCGTTATGTGCTCCTAGTGGCTCTACTACATGCACATAAAAGGTAAGGTGAAGGCTTTCTATACTCGTTACCGAGCGTTGATCCCGGAGCTGATCCCAATGTGCAGGCAGTCAGCCTGCAGGTGACTATAAGTCATCCACCAGGCGGTAGACTGCCATTACTTTCCGCCAGGCCTGCAGTTACCTTCCCAGCCGCAGAGCATCACCACTCCTTGACCGACCGGTACCAAGTTATACTGCTTGGTGACAAGAGGCACATAGGTGTGAATTGCCCAAGGTTGTTATGCAGCTTTGACCAGAGTAGGATTTGAACCCACGACCTGTTAATTGTAAGTCCAACGCTTTACCCGTTATGCCACAGCGTCACCAATGCACATAGATTCATGATATTCCACTAGAACAAATGCAAACTTAATCCGGCACAGAAGGCACATAAACGTCCATCCTCAGCTTTGATGCAAACTGATAACGATTAGTTGTACCTCAATACCTGACTGTATCAATACTGTCTCGACCGAGTTCAGTGCAAAATCCAGGATACGTTCCCATGTCTCAGACATTTTCAGTTTAGTCACTAAATCACTATTTCTCTCACAGTGAATTCAGAAATTAAAGGCTTTCCCTCACAATAATTCTTCTTTTCACATATCTTGTGTTCATCTATGAACACCATGTTAGCTACGAACAATGTCAACATTACAAAGCACGTATGCTAATGTTTACAGCAGTTGGCCAGTTAATAGTTCCAGTATTTTACCCACTGCTTCTTCAAACATTTCACAAAATTTTAAAACAATATACTATAAAATGGCAGCATTGCATTGTATGAAATGACTGCTGTAACTTTTACTGAAGATCTGCAGTAACAGCACTGTTTGTTAGATAATATTTCTTCCAAATTAACGATGCTGCATGTATCTTGTACATGTACAGGTATCCCCATGTGGTGGATATTCATACAAGGGTAATGCAGTCAGAATGTTAGCACATTTACTATCAAAGAACCACAATGCATTCAGGAAATATAAATACACCATACTGTCATCCATAACTTTAAGCTCAGCTATAGCAGACAGACTGTGAGGTTCCCAGGGCTGCTTATACAAAAAATTCAAGGACTTTCAAGGACTTTCAATGACCTTAATTGTGTTTTTCAAGTGCCAATATAATTGGCATAAAACATAACACAAAGTTTATCATAAGACTTAGAGCCATGTGGTTCTAAAACCATGAAAACGTAATCTAACCAAAACAAAAAATTGACCAGCTGACAGACTGACATACTCAAACTAAATTTCTGGAAGCATAGCTCAATATTTGCATGCATTCTCTGAAATGTTAGTCTTTTAGTATTATGGACAACTTGTCTGATGATGGTGATATTCGTCGGGAAATCCGATGCATGTTCACCCGATGTAATATGTTAAGGCGTAGATTTTATAATTGCTCTATGAGTGTTAAATTAGTCTTATTCAAATCATTTTGTCTCTGTTTTTATAATATAACCTTGTGGAATAGGTTTAGTATTGGACTGATGAATAAGTTTCGTTCATGTTATATTTAATGTGCCAAAATGTTCCTTGGATTTACTAAATATTATAGTGTCACTAATATGCTACTTTTGACTGGTTTGGCAAGTTTTGATACTCTTATGAATAATGCTAGGAAATCCGACGCGGCACATTGGAATGTGAATAGTAATGTTTTGGTAAAGTCGCTTTTAGTGGTGTAGTTGTGTATATATGTACATTTTTGTCGTGATGGTTTTACTGTGTGTTGTGTGTTTTCTGTGTTTTAACGTTTTTCTCTGTAGGCTTACTGATTTTCTGTCTTCTTGTCTTCTTGTATTGTCGATATGGGCCTTGTTGCCTGAAATAAAACGATGGTATGGTTTGGTATGGTACATCACAGTGCCAGCATTCACAGTGCAACAGTTATCACCAAATGCACATTTCAAGGACTGCAACCCTTAAAATTCAAAGACTTCTCATATATTTTCAAGGACAGTGCCTGAATTCAAGGACTTTCAAGGGTTGTGAATTTAAAAGACTGATTTCAAGCATTTTCAAAAATTTCTCAAGCATGCTATAAACCCTGGACTGTGCGACGTGCTGTGTCAGTTGACATCTTGTCAACCACTGCATAACTGTGCGAAAAATCCCATTTGAAAAGGCGTAAATTAGCCAAACCACCAGGACTCAACATCATTGAATTGCCGCTATTTAATAAACAACAAATCAATTCCTATTAGTGGTCTATCGTACTACGTTGTTCACATAATCCTACACTTAGCCATTTATATATATAAAGCTGCCACATCTGTCTGTCCACCGCGTCTGTTTGTGTGTCTACCGGATTTTTGAAAAACGTGCAGACCGATTTCCATGAAAATACTCATGGTTCATACGGTTCATAGGTAGACGTGAACGGCAAAAAACAACCGGAAAATTTCGATCCTTAATGTGTAAAAATTGGCACGGGCCAATCGTGAATTTAACGTACCCCAACTGTATTTAGCACCCCCAATTGGGGTGACCCCATTCAAATTTCACCAAGATCTTTGGTAATAAAAACTGGAACCATCCTGCTATCATATGGCATTGTTTGTGTGATCCTACACTTGTTCTGATAGATTACCGACTAGTGACAGGCGGATGAACAAAGGGCCACACCATCTACCACACAAGCACAGCATCACATGGTAAAAATCATACAGCCACATTTTTCAAGACTGCAGTGTAGCTACGTTAATTACTATACTAATAAAGTTTCTGCATTCTCTGGCACAAAACATTCCACAGAAAATAACACAGAAAACATACAAGGTACATCATGGCTATATTTCTTCGCAATGGCCCTGGTGGACCAATCAAGAACACATCTTGTCCAAGCTGATCCTGTTATAACATACCAGTACAACAGATGGTGATGCTATAGATTCACATTAGTCTAATACAGCCATGACCATTATCATCACTGCTCAATCTTCAAATGAGTGAGTGAACAAATAATTTAATAAATTTCGTTAAAAAAATGACCCGACACAAAAAATTAAAATAAATAAAAATATAAACATAACCAAAGTAGATATACAGGGCTATCCAAGAAAGCAGATTTCACCCCCGGCCGCCTATTCATATAGCGAGTCATTTGTCTACAAATGCAAACTTTACCCACCCCACCTGCATGCCCCCATATTGTGAAAAAATATGTATTGCAACTTGCAATTTGCAATTGCATTGTCATCCGAGGACGACCGATCTACGTCCACAGTTAGTTAACATGTATAGAGAATTTCACAAAGTTTGGACATGTGATTTTAAGATATGTGGATGGATACTCATACAGAAAAACAGACAAAGACACACAGACAGACACACATACAAACTTACAGGCACACTGATTGCAGTACTTCGCACCCTTACTGGGGGCAAAGTAAAATGAGAAGTAAGTAAGACTTAGTGCTACTAAACAAAATTGCAGCTGACAGTAAAGATGAGTTTTCTAAAAGAATCAACAATGCATAAACATGCAAATATAACATTAACCTATTGCTCACAGTAAATATATGAATATAGAGTTTAAAAAAACTTGATATGGCTAACACCTTTTGCATAATCCATCTGAGATGACGTAGCAACGACTGTGGAAGAATATCAAACTCTACAATAAAGCAATATCAGCACGTCTACTTGACACAATAAAGAACTAGATATCTGTATTGGGTTAAATAAACACAATACAGTATTCGCCTCAAAGGTGTCCGCTATATGCAACAGGTGTTTCCATGGGACCACAGGAGTCCTCGACATAAACAGCATCTCAATCGTTTCAGCCGTTTTTGCTGGGCTCACTAGGTGACAGACCGACTGACGAACCGACAGACCACACTACTCGGTTGGCAACAATACATGGAGCGCACAGTGGAGAAGCCAAATTCTGTTATTGTCAACAAGTATTTATTGGAGCAGTCGACTCGACAGATCGGATCGAATTCAGCAATCAGCAGCTATATTCAGCTGTAAGAATAGACAAGTTGCAGTGCGTCTGGAGACACACTGGAATATAGGCTCGAAGAGAGCGTTTCCCAATGGCGTACTCGACAGGTGACACAACTGTCTACTTATTTACTGACGCACAAGCTGTTTAGTTCCTGCATTCGACGTCACCTAGTGTCACGTGCCTGCAACTGAGTAATGCGTTATCTGCCGTGTTACTTAATTTCAGTTTCCAATTCAGTCTGCTTTACTTCCATGTCAATAGCCAGGCAGCTGCAGCGTCGTATGTGGTTTAGCCAATGTAGGACATCCGATTGTCTTATTTTATTTATGCTTATTTTAAATCAATTTAAATATGCTTAATGTAAATTATTTGTAAGAAATAAAAATAGAGATTAAAATTCAGTGCCCACTGTGAGAATCGAACCCGAGACCCTTGCAGTATCAATGCATTGCTGTACCATAAAGCTAACTAGGCAACCAGTACATAAAGCTGTATTATTCTTCCCGTATTATTCTTCTGAATGCTCTGTATGCTTATGTCAAAATTACAGACGTAGTGTATTTTTACGTAAGGTTAATGCTGACGTTTAGGTAAACCTCTTGAAAACAACTAAAAACAGCTGGACATAAATAAACCACAACAGCTTACTGTATTTCACAGGAACAAGTTCTGGCTTCAGAGGCTTTTTCAATTGTAAAGAAACATCACCAATTGACAAATACTTCTCACCAGCTACAGAAACAATTCAAGATAATTTTATCACACTGTAGCTACACGGCCAAAGTAAAACAAGAAGCTTTGTAGGGACTGTGTGACATGCTACGTCAGTTGATATCTTGTTAACTGCTGCAAAACTGTAAAAACAAGTAACTCAGCTGTCGCTGACAAACCCGTGTGATGCGCTGCATCCCGGTTAACGGCAAAGTTTTAAAATAGTCACGTGACCATAATCACACCCCATTTGTGGGTTATATGTCATCCTGTTGCTAGAATTGATATAGCCTACGTGCGTACAGAATGTGACGAATTTAAATTCAGCCATTCCAGTGATATGACTAGAGCACCAAAATTTTTCAATGGGTCACATGACCTGACCACGCCCCAATCATGATATCCATGAATAAACCGCAACAAAGTTTTATCGCAAAGACAGGTTGAATGTGTAAGTCACAGCCTATGGACGACAAACTGTCCCTGATAGGGGCATGGTCAGGTCATGTGACCCATTACAAAATTTTGGGGCTCCAATCATATCAGTGGAACGGCTAAACCTAAAGTCGTCAAATTTTGTACATGAGTTTGTCAATTCTAGCAACAGGATGACATATCACCAACAATACGGCGTGGTTATGGTCATGTGACTGTTTTACAAGCAGCTCAGCTGTCGCTGACAAACCCGCGCATTGCGCTGCATCACGACTAATGGCAAAATTTTTAAACAGTCACGTGACCATAACCACGACCTTTTGTTAGTGATATGTCAGGGACATGTTGTCGTCCATAGGCTGTGATCAACATGTACATCAAATTTAAAGTCTCCAGCTTAAGCCGTTCCAGAGATATCTTAAGGGGACTAAAAGTTTAAAATGGGATACGTCACTTACGTGACATGGCAACGCCCATTTCGGGACATTTTGTCATGCGTAGGCAGGGACTTGCTATGTTCAACCCACATATTAAGTTTGAATTGAAATGTCTACGATTACCTGCAACGAAGAAATGAAAGGCAACGCCAAATGTAAATATTTGCGTTTTGAGCCACCCTTTGGGGGACTTAGGGGTAATGTACACGGTTCATCTATGGCTCACTGGAAAGCGCGTTGTCGATTCCTATTAGCGATAATTGAATTTTTTCGCTAGCTCTCACGGCTGCAGCACTATTAAGCGAAATCTGTCAAAATAAGCGTTTTCCGACAGGGGTGGGTCACTTTGAGTGCAAATTTTAGGTAGATGGGGACGTCGCCTGCAATGCATCTATGGACCGTTAGATAGAGGAAGGATGTAACTACAACTTTGCCGCTGGAAGTTTTCACACGACGAAACTTTGCAGCAGACTTTCGTCGACAGAATTTGAAATTTACTGGAAAAAATAGCAAAATCGCGTTTTGTGCCACCCTTTGGGGGAGTTAGGGGTAACGTATACGGTTCATCTATGGCTCATTGGAAAGCGCGTGGTCGACATCCTATTAGCGCTAATTTAACTTTTTGCGCTAGCTCTTACGGTTGAGGCACTATGATCAAATATTGGTGGAAATTGCGCTGTTTGAAAGGGGTGAGTCACTTTGAGCGCAAATTTCAGGGGGAGGGGTCATCCACCAACGAATTTTGGCATCAGAAAACTACAGTCCCTGGGTTATCACGTGGTGTTGTTTGCGTGATCCTACATTTAGCCGTTTTGATACAATACCGGCGTGTGACATACACACAGACAGACAGACATGCGATCATGGCTATTACCCGCGCAGAGCTAGCTCCGCGCAGCTAAAAATTTTGCCATTTGTCGTGATGCAGAGCGTCGCGCGGGTTTGTCAGCAACAGCTGAGCTACTTGTCACTGTGATACAATACTGGCGTTTGAAATACAGACACACAGACACATACAGGACCACGGCTAATACCCGCACATAGCTAGCGCAGCGTCAGTAAAAATCCCATTTGTATAGGCTTACAATACAATGCAAGATCACTCAAGATCACTCACTCTGTCAGAACTGCCGCTATTACATAGGTGATAGATCACTTGCTATTAATATTAATGCTCCGTAGTAAGTAGCAATGGACTCACCTAATTAGGCAGTGCGGTATGTCATAAGGTAGCAACTTACTGATTAACAGATTGTGATCAACGTGGTCGAATGCTTTACGAAAGTCGACGACAAACACGGTTCTGAATGAACCCCCAGCGCCTAATGTTTCCATCCATTCATGTAATAGGGATATCACAGCATGAGCGGTCAAATTGTGCCAAACTGGTATTTATCAAATGATGGCTGCAGTACCTCCAGCATCCACCCTCCAATTGTCGACTCCAAGATTTTTCCCAACGTAGGAATCAGTGAAATAGGGCGGAGGTCATCTTGGAGTGGGCGCGGATGATTAACCTTCGGTCACTCTACAGATGCTGGTTGTCAGGCTGGTACTGTCACAGGTTGACTTCAGCAATGGTCTGCTGGTCGGCATGCCCAGCCTACCTGGTGCACCGTCCGCAGTCGGTGTTGAACGCATCAGCACGGATCATCTATCAGTTGAAATGCACTATGCTTTGTCTGCACCAGCTGTCTGGTGATACCGTCATTCACACTGTCTACTATTGGTAGTCGGACCTTTAACATCTCTGCTTCACAAATACGGAATGCACTGCCCAAAGACATTGTTTCTGCGCCGTCACTATCAATATTCCAGAGACGACTTAATGACTTAAAACCTTCCTCTTTCAGCAATCATATCCTAATTTTATCTGTGCATTGCCATTTGGCACTATAGTGGTCCTTGAACTTTTAAAGTGATTTTAGTTACTTAGTGATGGCACGATATGGCCGTGGGGGAAAACGATGGATACGATACAATACTGCACAAAATATCGCGATACGATACGATTATACGGTCCCAAAACGCTCTGCCGTATGTAATGGTCAACAGTCCAAGATTAATGCAGCGTTCTCACTGACGCCTTCGCATGCATGCAAACGCCATCAACGGTCGTTGACGACTCTGTCCACACTGTCGAACGCCTTTGACGACGTTCAATGCGTGTGAACGTGGAGACGGTCTCATAGCACTGCTAGATTTCAGTAGCGTTTTCACTGACGTTCGATGAGAAGTCCACTTAAGACTTCACTCTAGCAGGCCATCACAGTGGATATGTGGACGGCGTCCAGGAACTGCTTGTATATGGGTCTGACTGCACACTGGCTGGACGACAACTTTGGTACCTACAACAAATGCCTGACAGTCGCATCTGGCGCCGGGCAGCCACACCGACGACTTCATTTCACGTAATTCAGCAACAGTAATATGAAAAGGTTTAGGCCTAAAGTAGCGTTCTCATGCGGCCGTCCACGGCCGTAAAACGCCCGCAATCGAACGTGTGCAAACGGGGATAGTCTTAAAAATTAGCACTAAAAACATGCTAGCTACAGCCATCGACTGCCGTAACGCGCGCGGTACGGACGTAACGCACGACGATCGTTTTGCGCACGTTACGGCCGCAGTGTGAACGCTACTTAAGAAAGCGAGAGTTGATAACAATGGTCGTGGAGTAATCGGCAGACTGTGGGAGCCGTCGGTGTGCTTCAATCCTTTCCCACGCGGCTTACCTGGAGGCCACCCAGGCCGCGTAGGAGTCGGCCGGCACATTTGACTTTTAATGTCCCGCCGCGCTGAATAATTCTCGTTTGGCGGCGGCGATGTCCTCGCGATTGACATGCTGCACGCTGTTTACTAGAGATCAAACCGGAACTGTTTCTGGTACTGTTCCGGCCCGGAACAACGTCGGTTCGGTCCGGTCTCGACATTTTTTGTTCCGGAGCCGGAACACGCTAAGCATTCTCTTTGTTCTTAGTGAGACCGTCGCGACGGTTTCACTTAGTGCACCCCCTACCGTCGCGCAGATACGACGCTGAGCAGTCAACACGG
>Ga0209780_1001891_pt1 | contig 14367 bp, 7 predicted proteins | sample WorMetexBAHAMAS2_FD_187384 | JGI IMG/M metagenome (GOLD analysis project Ga0209780, IMG submission 187384) | Marine gutless worms symbiont microbial communities from Max Planck institute for Marine Microbiology, Germany - Inanidrilus exumae... | ecosystem: Host-associated > Annelida > Digestive... | reverse complement strand
ATTTACGATTACTATGTCTAGTAGTAAACGTCTGCAGCGGGACCGCGCGACGCCCACGGCATAAATATTCTATAACTGCATGGTGGAAATTCTGTAGCAGATTCATAAATTCAAGACTTAATGCGCAGTATCTGTCTAGCTCTAGCTATCGTCTAATTTGTTAACTCTTTTGCTTTGCTACTACCGGCTACTAGTCGACCTTCAGGCTACACGCCATTGGAGACTAAAGTCGACAAGATGCGCGGTAGTAGGCGGGGCTTAACTTCTTATTCTACTTACTTACGTGTTTTGGGGTCTTCGCGGCGTCGCGCTCGCCAAACGGCGCTGTCGTAAACATCTTACCGATTGAATTCTTTATTGTAGCATGTAGTTTTGTGCGATTTCATACTTTTATCATTGTGACTAACTATATCGACTTTAGTCGCAAAATGAACTACAACAGAAGTCTACAATTTGGACAAAGGAAATATAATAAACACATATCAACACATTTTAGTGAATGTTCCGTTAGCCGTTTAAGGAAAGCATGACGATAATATGATTTACTAGCACACGGGTTCTAAACTCACAGGTGCCGAGCATTTTTTACTTTATATTTTTATTGACATTTCGAAGGCTATATCTCGCAAACGGTGCAAGATAGCAGGTAAGTTAGTATTAATCACTGATAGGAAGTTGTATATGAGCTTTCGATTGGTACCATGAGTAGTAGCAAATTAGGAATTAAACGATAATCGCCCTAATTGGTCGAGAGGAGTCACGTGACCACGCCCGCTGAGCGGTGATTGGTCCACATTAGCATATAGGCCACGCCCACTACCACGCCGACTGCGTGAGTCATGGTCTTTGTCTCTACGTAAGCATTTTCCTGCAGTGTGAGATGTGAGAGTAAACAGACGTCTGACAAGATGACTCATCACGACCGTCGACGCTGAATTCGGTTAGAACCGGTTTAAACTGGTATCGATCAGACCGGAAATAGAAAAACATCACGTGACCGTAGAATATTTAATAAAATTAAATATTATATGCCATTTCCAGTCCGGTTCGGCGTCGGACCATTTCGGTCCATTTTCATGCATTTCGCTCCTATTCGGAGAACTTAATTTCCTGCTCGACCCAAAAGATGTTTAGTTGGACCCTTTTCGGTCTGTTGAATGATAAGTAAGTAAATTTTTTTCTACGAAGCGGTCACCACAACGTACGGCGCACGTATAGTGTATGACTGTGCGTACGCTGCTAATTTTCATAATTTTTGTAATAGATATTTTATGCTGCTTCCGGTCTAAGACCAAGAATATTTAATCACCACAACAATAAATAAGTAACATCAACCCATGTCAATATCAACTCTATGTTTTCTGATGTCAGCATCAAACCTATTCTTGCATCAAACCAGGAAGTAGAAAAACGTCACATGACCGTAGAATATTTAATAAAATTAAATATTCCATGCCATTTCCGGTCCAGTTCGGCGTCGGACCATTTCGTTCCATTTTTCATGCATTTCGCTCCTATTCGGAGAACTTAATTTCCCGTTGGGCCCAAAAGATGTTTAGTTGGACCCTTTTCGGTCTGTTGAATGATAAATAAGTTAATTTTTCTACGAAGCGGTCACCACAACGTATGGCGCACGTATAGTGTACGACTGTACGTACGCTGCTAATTTTTATAATTTTGTAATAGATATTTTATGCTGCTTCCGGTCTGAGACCAAGAATATTTAACCACCTCAACAATAAATAAGTAACACCAACCCATGTCAATATCAACTCTATGTTTTCTGATCTCATATTTGTGTTTTTTCGGACGTCCGATCCCTAAATATTTATGCTAATAATTATTCTATAGTGACGTCACTACAAGGAATAGCGTACGCTGACGTTCGCGGTGGCTGGTCCGCATTAGCAAATAGGCCACGTCCACGACCACGCACACTGTGTGAGTCATAGTCTGTCTCTGTGTGGGAAAAGTCAGTACAGGTATGTATTGTGAACGGTAAAATGTAAAATGGCGTCAGTCTTCAACGACGCAATCCACGAAGTGAGTCGGGGCTTACGGCCAACCTCAGCAACCCCGCGCGTCGATTGGTCAGAGGACCACGCGTGCAAATGCAGCGGGAAAAAAATAAAAAGATGGGGACGAGCGATAGAAGTGATCGGACCTGTACGAAGAGACTTGGTGTATATACGTTGTGTATAATGTAAATAAATGTATAAAGATAACGACCAGTCTTATGAACACTCGAGCCACAACATGCTACCGATAACTAGTAAAAGTGGAAGATCAGAGACGGAGACGGAGTGGAGGATGCGACATGCTGACAGCGGTTCGCGACATGGTGGAAGCGGAAACTTGAACTATCGCAGCAGTCGGAGGCATCGATCGTGAATCTGCCACGACAAGAAGAGAAGACACGGTGCAATGAAGTTCGGTCGTGACGGTCGCAACGACGACGACAGCAGACACAAAGTAGTTCAGCGACGGCGGCGTCCCCGACAGCGGTTCGCGACGTTCACGGAGCGACAGAGGAGCTGGTCAAGGACAACGGTGGACGATAAAACAGCACGAGTACTGATTCCCCTGCACATCGTTGCCTTAGTCGGCGAGTTAAGTAATATATTGTGCGTGTTTAGCAAATTTAACGAGAAGTGTAAAGGTGAGAATTGATTACCGGGTAATTGTGTTGTATTGAACTTGCAGAACAGAGCGTTCGCAATATATTACGTACTATATTATTATATTATTTTTGTATACGCACAAAGCGGCGGTTTGATATATTGTATTGAGTGATTACGTAACGAGTGACAACATGTCCAGTTACAAACTGTTGAATAAAGCCGAATTAACAAAGCTCTGCAACAACAGAGCGATTGATATAGAGGAATGTCGTACGAAACGACACTTGATAGAAAGGTTGCAGCAGCAGGACCTCCGGGGCGATAATATTGTGATTGAGGATGATGAGTACGACAGGGGTGCTGATAGCAGGCAGCTGGCCGACCATTTAGCAGGCAGTAATAATGAATCTGTTGCTGCCGAAAACAGGATCGGAGAGGAGGCAGAAGTTGAAAGGTCTGGAGAGTCTGACTCAGTCACAGCCCTGAGACTCCAATTAAAGTTGGCCCAAACCCAGTTAGAATTAGAACGCGAACGCAATAGAGCGATGCAAAGCGCGCCACACGTTTCATCGGTGGATGCGACTGGAATGACTTTGCGTGACATAAAATCGCTATTGCCTATGATGAATAACGCTGATTGTTTGAGTTTCTTTCTTAGTTATGAGAGTGTTGTTGTTAAATGACATCGATCCAGCGCTCTGGGCAAAATATTTGCCGTCTCAGTTAACTCCACGAGCGTTGCAAGTTTTCAGTAGATTGAACATTCAAGACAGCAAGGATTACAAACAGATCAAAGATGTCATTTTGGCGAGTTTCAATTTGGGCCCACAAACGTATTTACGAACTTTTCGTACAATGAAGAGGAATGGATTATGGATCGATGAATTATGTAAATCATCTGACAAACATGAAGGAGATGTTTTGTCGATTTGTTGAGGCTTCAGGGTGTATAGATTATGATTCCCTGTTTGATCAAATGTTAGTTGAGCATTTTCTTGCTTTATTGCTGGCTCCTGTGCGTGCGTTTGTGCTCAGTAAAGAGCCTAAAAACTAAGTAGCATGCGCCAAATACGCAGATTTGAGTTACGAGGACGGGAAACAAAACAAAGAGGCGACTAATGATGGGACGCCGTTCACGGCAAATGGCCCGTATCATGTCACTGCATTTAGCACAGGTCCTGGACGTCCAAGTGGCGGTTTCAATCAAAGGACGAGCGGTTTTGGGGGGCGACCGGCTCCGCATATGCGAGGGGGTGGTCAGATGAGTTTTCGCCCACCAGCGGGACTGTACCGGCCTAATGGCCAAACAATAGCTCACATAATAATGCACCTAGAATGCAGGCCAGAAAAACTTTGGCGCCTTTTGACAAACGCAACGCAGCGTATTTTGTGCATGATGATATGGTTTCTGATGTTGACGGTGTGCATAACGATGACGTCTTAATGCATGATACAGCTTGCGAGCATGCGGACAATCTTTATGCTAATGATGATGAATTTGCTGACTGCGAATTCATTATTTCCTTGATGTTAGAGCACCAAGAAACGACCGCGATTCGGGATGCAGGAAACTTTAGTCCAGTTCTGATGTCAAAGGATTTCATTTCGCCCGAAAGGATCATACCGGGGAAATATCGTGTGCTACAAGGAGTTTTCGATGCTGAGGGTAACAAAACACACAAGTTTCCCATGGCCAAGGTTAACATACGTTCACCATGTTTTGGCTATAACAAGAATATAGATATTGAAGCAGCAGCGTGCAAACTTCCCCAGAACATTTCGTGCGTTATAGGCAATGCAGAGCAGTGCGAATAACTCTGACACATTTGCGCAGACTGTGCGAGAACTCAGTGATATTGACATTAGCCCATATGGTGACGACAGTAGTGCAATTAATCAAACTTCGCCGGAGTTTGCGCATGAGCAGAAAACTGACCCTACCTTGCAACATTTATGGGTAAAGGCGCAAACAGATAGCTCCGAACTTAGCGTTATTGGAGCACTTTTGTATCGAAAGGTGCCAGTTAATATTTCTTCTATGCACGAATATGCACTTGTTGTACCGAGCAAATTTCAGTCGGATTTGATTCACATTGTGCATAGCAATCCGTTATCAGGTCACCAAGGCATTCGTAAAACAGAGCAACGCCTCGCAGCACTATTTGACTTTCCAAAAATGCGCAAGAAAATCAAAGATTTTGTTCGCTCTTGCGAGAAGTGTCAAATGACGGCGCCTAAACGAAAGAAAGAAAGGCAGCCTTTGCAGGAAAATGATGTGATGGTAAAACATGCCTTTGAGGACGTTTCTACTGATGTACTGGGCGGAAACCTTCCCAAGACACCGCGAAATAATCGCTGGATGTTAGTAATGATTGATAAATTTAGCAGATGGATCCACATAACACCACTTCGGAGTTTGAAGGCAGAAGCTATAGCTGACGCCTTAATTGAAATTTGGAGTTATTCTGGGATTCTGCGGGTTATCAGGAGTGACAACATGCCATCTTTTCGTTCTGAACTAATGGAAGCCGTTCGTAAGAAATTTGGAGTAGGGGCCAAATTTTTGGCAGTGTTCCATTACGAATCTCATGGCCGGATAGAAAGGGCTCAAGCCACAATTGAGAATATACTAAGAAAGTTCGCAAGGGACAACCCAAAACAGTGGGACAAACTTATACCATACATTCATTTCGCTTTGAGACAGTTTCCCCACTCAGCAACCGGAGTGAATTCTGCAGAGCTCGTTTGGGGACGACAAATGAGAGGACTACTACAGGTCATTAGGGAAACGTGGACAAAGGAGGACCCAATGCAGCAATACTGCAAAATGTCGACATGCGAGTACATGAATCAACTAAATGACAAAATTGAGGAGACTATGAAATTTGCAAACCAAAATTCATCTATGGCGCAAGCCAAAATGAAAGAACAATATGATAAATCTTCATCGGTTCGACAGTTGAAACCCGGTGATAGCGTGCTCGTGTTAATGCCGACATCAAATAACAAGCTCTTTGCAACTTGGACCGGCCCAGCGAAGGTCATTAAAGCGTGCGAAAATGACAACTATGAGATACAGATGACGGGAAAACGCAAAGTTAAAATGCACATAAATTCCCTTCGAAAGTATAACTTTCCGGACACTGACGGAGAAAGGGTTAACATGATGATGATTAGTGGCGATATCGAGGCAGACGAGGAAGGGTTAATAACCTCGGTGCCGGATTTTCCCGACAGCTGCTCAGCAGGCGGCCCGGACTGGACGTAATGACTTGACGGTAGGCGAACAGCTGACGGCGGACCAGCGGGCGGAGCTACAGAGCGTGTTAGGCGACTACCCTGACGTGTTTAGTGTCAGGCCTGGCTGTACTAATCTGATAGAGCACAAGCTTCGACTGACTGATGACACGCCTTGCTTCCAAGCGCCATATCGTATACCTGAGTCATTGAAGGACGCAGTTGAAAACGACTTGTTGGAAATGGTGCGGAATGATATCATTCAATTTGATGAGACCACTTCGTACTGTAGTCCTTTAATCGTTGTTAAGAAGAAAGACGGTGGTATTCGTTTGGTTAATAATTTCATAAACCTGAACAGTAAAACTGTCAATGAACAATACATGATGAACAATCTTTCAGATTTGGTGTCACGTTTAGCTGGAGCTCGCTCTGTAACGCGGATGGATATCAAGCAAGCTTTTTTGCAGGTCCCAATGGAGGCCGAAAGTATTAAATATACCGGTTTTCACCCATTTTGCGGCTCATTCACGTACAAGAAAATGCCGATGGGTTTAAAGTGCGCCAGTGCGACATGTCAGAGGCTGTTGAATATGTTGCTGAGAGGCACACATAGATTTACAGGTAGCCTGATTGACGACATATTAATCTTCAGCATGGAATTTGACCAGCATCTAAAACACTTACAGGAAGTCTTGGAGCGCCTTCGACAAGCGCCGTTGACAGTGAACACCAAAAAGTGCATGTTTGCGGCGAACGATATTTTGATTTTGGGTTTTCAGGTCTGCGACGGCCGAGTTTATCCTGACCAAACCAAGGTTTCGGCGGTGGCAAACTGGCCTGTTCCCCCAAACAAGACGCAATTGAAGTCTTTTCTGGGTCTCACTGGATTTTTCAGACAATTTGTACCGCAGTACGCGAAAGTTGCATGCCCGTTATCAGAACTATTGGGGAAGAACAAACCCGATAAGTTAACGTGGGGAGAGGCCCAACAGAGGGCCTTTGACCAACTACGAACTGCTCTCATGTCAAAACCTGTGTTGCGCGCTCCAGACATGTCTAAGCCCTAGATCATCATGGCTGACTCCTCGAAAATTGCGGCGTCAGCAATATTGATGCAAAGGGAAAATGAACGAGCGGATTGTGCATGTTATGTAGTATCATATGCTTCTCGTAAACTATTGCCGCGAGAACGAAATTATGCTATAATAGAACAGGAGCTCTTAAGTTAAGTATCCTATTTGCTTTGTCTAAATTTAACCATTATGTGTACGGACACCAAATTTCTGTATACAGCGATCACAGAGCGTTGAAATGGCTGAATTCTTTGGTCAAGCACAGCCCGCGTCTGGCACGTTGGTCTTTGATATTACAGAACTATGACATAACCATGCACTATGTGAAAGGTGAAGACCAGTTGGCAGATTGTTTCACAAGGCTGACTGTGTAAAATATGATGTGGTTGATGTAGATTAGACTGAGTAGTAGATGCCAGTACTATATGTTTGTTTGTGTTTGTTTGTCTATTTGTAAGGTTATCAACCGTAAACATCGCAGCATGCACGCAGGACGAGCGACTGCAATTGACGAAACACCTGGCGAATGATCACCGCCAGCGAGAAAAAGCGACGTGACGTAGGCGTGGCAGACTGCCGACATCTGCGTCGAACTGATTAATTAGTCTAGAAATTGATAAAGTCGCCATATTTGTTATCTAAATGTATACAAACTGACGCCTCGTCTCGTGTTCTCGTGTGTGCGCTGCGATTTAATTCAGTAGTAATAATTTTACATTGAGTATATCCAATATTAGGGAACATTGTTTTGAGCTTGCATGATCGATTGTAGGCCTCGTTGTATTCATATATCGGACATTTATTTGACACAAAGTGATACCTGATGTTGTAATGTAAAAAAACGATTATTCAGGCATTGATTTACACCTTGCTAATTAAACATCAGATGAATGGAATGCAGACTCAGTAATCTGTTGAACTGCTTATCTAAATGTTTAAAATATTTGGTTTATGGTAGTTGAACAAACTCGGTTGTTGTCACATTTGAGTACTGACATTGATATCATTATCTCAAGATTGTCAAGATTGATTGAATGTTTCTAAGCATATGGATTTATCTTTAATGTGCCATGTTAAGTCTGGAAATTATGTGTTGATGTGCGAACAAAAGGCTCATGTCTAGCCGTGTGGTATATTCGATTGCGTTAAAGTAACTTTATGGTTTTCATTTGTGTCAGTAAAGTTATAGTGCATGCTATGTTGTTTAAAGGTTAACAGAATTTATTGTAAAAGCTAATTTCACGTGTAAGCGATTGCGTTATACGAGATTGTGGACTGTCAGATGCTTACAACGTTGTATACGTTAATATTAAGATAAACAGTTAGAACTCGTCACTTGAAAGGACAATGAGTGACATTTTAGCATAATCATACCATTATGTCTTATTGTTTCGTAGCATGCATGACAGTGTGTATTATAAGTGTTTGGAACGGATGGTCGAAGGGCAAAACGCTAACCACCCGCATTATCCCTGAATACCCCACCCAGTGCCTTTATCTTAGGGGAATGGGCGTGTGGGGTAAATGTAATGGAAAATGTACGGAGATGGCGGCAGTCTGCGACGACGCCATCCACGAAGTGAGTCGGAGCTTACGGCCAACCTCAGCAACCCCGCGCGTCGATTGGTCAGAGGACCACGCGTGCAAATGCAGCGGGAAAAAATAAAAAGATGGGGACGAGCGATAGAAGTGATCGGACGTGTACGAAAAGACGTGGTGTATATACGTTGTGTATAATGTAAATAAATGTATAAAGATAACGACCAGTCTTATGAACACTCGAGCCAAAACACGCTACCGATAACTAGTAAAAGTGGAAGATCAGAGACGGAGACGGAGTGGAGGATGCGACATGCTGACAGCGGTTCGCGACAGTCAACATACGTACACTATATGTACACCATACGTTTGGTTTAAAAATTTACTGCGTAAGAATTTTCCTGCGCAATGTGAAGTAAACAGACGTCTGTGACGATGAGTCATCACGACTCGTCGCCGTCGGTTTGATAACGTCAAAATTACGTTCGCTATACGTATACCCATGCTGATATCTGTGTTTTTCGGATGACCGAACCCTGAATATCTATGCTAATAACTATGCTATGAACTTTGTACACAGACACCACGAAAACAGTGCACATCAGTCGTCACGTCTTTGTCTCTGCGTAAGCATTTTCCTGCAGTGTGCGATGTGACAGTAAACAGATGTGGCTTACCTCGCGAACAGGATGTATGTTTCCGTTGCCGCACTAGAAGGCGGATCTGACCTTGAACTCGCAGCCAATCAGCGAGTTTCGCGCCAAATATTTCGAGGCGAACCGGTTTCGAGCGGTTTATACCAGTTCGTCAACCAATCACGTGCGAGCAGAGAGAGTATAAAATAAGCTCGGTTTTCGACGATAACACATCGACATCGAAACAACACACGATGAGCAACAGCAACAACAACAATGAGATGATGTATACAATAAAGAAATCTACACCTACGATGAAGAGGAAGCAGCCGGCACACAATGTGCGTGGTCGTGGACGTGGCCTATTTGCTAATGCGGACCAATCACCGCGAACGTCAGCGTACGCCATACGTTGTAGTGACGTCACTATAGAATAATTATTAGCATAAATATTTAGGGATCGGAAGTCCGAAAAAACACAAATATGACATCAGAAAACATAGAGTTGATATTGACATAAGTTGGTGTTACTTATTTATTGTTGCGGTGGTTAAATATTCTTGGTCTTAGACCGGAAACAGCGTAGAATATCTATTACAAAATTATACAAATTAGCAGCGTACGTACAGTCGTACACTATACGTGCGCCATACGTTGTGGTGATCGCTTCGTAGAAAAATTTACTTATCTATTATTCAACAGACCGAAAAGGGTCCAACTAATCATCTTTTGGGCCCAACGAGAAATTAAGTTCTCCAAATAGGAGCGAAATGCATGAAAAATGGACCGAAATCGTCCGACGCCGAACCCGACTAGAAATGGCATAGAATATTTAATTTTATTAAATATTCTACGGTCACGTGACGTTTTTCTACTTCCGGTCTGATCGAAACAGGTTTAAACCGGTTCTAACCGGATTCAGCGGCGACGGTCGTGATGAGTCAGCTTGTCAGACGTCTGTTTACTGTCACATCGCACACTGCAGGAAAATGCTTACACAGAGACATAGACCATGACTCACACAGTCGGCGTGGTAGTGGGTGTGGCCTATATGCTAATGTGGACCAATCACCGCTTAGCGGGCGTGGTCACGTGACTCCTCTCGACCAATGAGGGCGATTATCGTTCCATCCCTAATTTCATACTACTACCATGGCAAAATTCGTGACCTTGAACGGCGAAATGGCTTTACATTGCGTTATTTTACCGAATTTGGTAGTTTCCGGGCGCATTGCGTAAAGGTGGTTGACAAAGCCATAACTATGGACAATGTACGATTACATGTCTAGTAGTAAACATCTGCAGAGGGACCGCGCGACGCCAACGGTATAAATTCCTAGCAGATTCATAAATTCAAGACTTAATGCGCAGTACTTGTCTAGCTATCGTCTTGATATAGGAAGCCGTATATGCTTTCGATTGGTGCCAAAATCGGTGACCATGAAAGACCTTGAACGGCAAAATGGCCCTTATTTTGCGTTATTTTGCCGAACTTGGTAGTTTACGGGGGAACATTGCGTAGAAGTGTTTGACAAAGCCACAACTATGGACAATTTACGATTACTATGTCTAGTAAAACCGTCTGCAGAGGGACCGCGCGACGCCCACGGTATAAATATTCTATAACTGCAAGGTGCAAATTCTGTAGTAGATGCATACATTCAAGACTTAATGCGCAGTACTTGCCTAACTATCGTCTACTTTGTTAAAAGAAATAGGTTCTCTTTTTGGTATTTTGAACTCTGAAGCACGTGTGCGATATCGTCGTAAAAATTCACGTTCGCTATCTCATCTCCTGATGAGTACTTGTAATCCAAGATAACGGCGGCCGCCATTCTGAATAATCCAAAATTGCGATATCTCGACCGCGGTTCGAGCGATTTGGACAAAATTTGGCATAATGACGTAGTTCTGCACTCTTGATTGACCGTTCCGATGGTTAAAATGTAAAATGTTCAAAATCCAAAATGGCGGCCACCGCCATCTTGAAAAATCGAAAAATCGCCATATTCCAGGGATTTGAACTCATAGCCGTTAATTGTAAATCCAACGCCCTAACCACTAGTCTTCCGAGCCACAAATTGCCACACCAGTGTGTTACTAGTGAGTTGACTTATTACCCGGTTTAGGAACCGGGTACCTGGTTGTTGGAACCGGGTTACCCGGATTTGGTTGGTAGGGCTAGGGTTATAGGGTTAGACACAAAATATTTGGTTAAATATAACCAAAGGCTTTGTTGGTCTTACAAAATAAATTTTGTGACTGTAAGAAAATTATAACCACAAAATTATTTTGTGACAGTAACAAATATTTCTTTGTAAGCAAATAGTCACAAAATTATTTTTAATGGTCACAAACGTTCTTGTGACTGTCACATTCATAAATCAATTTTTGCAGTGTAGGCAACCTACATGCAAAGTTTCATCACAATCGGCGCGTAGTTTTCGAGTTATCTCGCGGACAAACAGACAGACAGACAGACAAACGCCGGGCGAAATATAACCAATAAGTTAACAAATATCATAAATTTTTATCGTCGTGGATAGCCTCCCGGCAGCCAGGATCGTAAGCAGCTCGCGCTGTGATCCCGAATGCAACGAATGAATGAATGAATGAAAAAGTGAAAATTAAGACGCATTAGCTTCAAGCCAATGTTTTTGCTTTCATTATTGACGAATAAAGACTCGTATAATACACAAATTATACGATGCGTTAACGACACAATATTCAGAAAACGGTTCTGGGTACCCGCGGTTTGGAACCGGTTCTGGAACTATAGAACCGGTTCCTTGGAACCGGTTCCTACGTCAAATCACTATGTGTTACTTGTTCATTTTAAGCTGTATGACTATGCAGTATATTGCTCAATAATCTTTCTGGTGAATTCCGATAGAATTTTCCAGTGAAATGGGACAAGTAAGCAAAAGTAGTTACTTTGCGTAGGCGTACGACGTGTTAATGACTACGATCCCAAATTGAAACCGCAAGTAGTATTCCAGTATGGCTTCCGTTCGTTTTTGCAACACCGCAACACCGTAAATGGGCTTGTGCAATAATATGCATCTGTAAAATAAATTTAGTATAAAAACTGCAAATATACTTGTAAAAACTGTCGTTTTATAACAACGTGTAAGGCCCATAATTGTCACATATAAAACAGTCAAAATTCTATTTGGCACGTCAAGGCCGTGGATATAATAAGAACTGTGTATTATATCCACCGCCCTTGACGTGCCAAAAAGAATTTCTTTTTGTTGTTTCGTATGTGTCAATTATGGCCCTTACACGTTGTTATAAAACAAGTTTTTTTACATTTATAAAAATATCAAGAGTCCAAGCACTGAACCTTGTGTAACTCCGCATGATATTTAACCATGCAAGGTCAGCATTCATGCCAGAAATACATACATATTGTTTTTTATCAGATAAATAATCACAAAATCAACTGTGTATATTGCCTCTAATTCCATACGTAATTAAATAGTTTTGTTAATAATATTTTATGGTCAACAGTATCGAATGCCTTCTGAAGATCTAGGGAAATTCCAAGTACAATTCAGCTGCAGATGTTGATAGATTTGGTCAACAGCATCTATTAATGCAAGACAAGTAGGATGATGGCGACGATAACCAAATTGATAATCATACAAAATTGTTATTGTCTCGGAGATAATTAATTATAAAGCCGACCATATATTAACTTTTCTAAAATTTAGTCAAAGACACTGAACAAAGATATAGGTCTGTAATTTTCAATGCGGAGGCAAATAGGCTGAATCTGTTACTTTTTCGTCCTGTGCTAATGTGTTAACTGCCACAACGCCAAGAGAGAATGTTGATGTCATAAACGATTTAATGCTTAAAAGGTGCACGAGTGATAAGGCGGACGACGGCAGCAAGTATCTGGCTACGTTCATCGTGTCAAGAATTCTTCAGACTTTCGGATCCATACCTCTTTATGTGCTGGGAATAACTTACCTTGACGATGCCTCATCGCGTGGTACAGCAGCCGTCCACATGGGTATTTATATACAACAATATTGACTCTAATCTGTGCTTATCGTGAGGAGGGTTTTCCGCGTCTGAATGGTCTCATCCCTTCTTCGATTTTGTCCCCTCTTGCATGTTAGCTTCTATCTGTACACTGTAGAACCTATACTGTCAAAATGTGGGCATTCCTGATACTTCCGTAATCCATTGTCTCATTTCGCCCGTTGACTTCGATATCAGGTAAACTAAAGATATGCAGTATTCTAAAGATATGTATCGAACATGATTTAAGTTTTTAGCATGCCTGCCCCGCGGACTATTATGTTCTACTGACCTTCGTGAATGCTTGAGTCTCTTATGCCATAGGATATGATATCTACTGATATCTGCTGTAGACATCACGGTAATCTATTGAATTTACGCGATCTGTAATCCTTGCGTAGTTATTTTTATGTCGGCCTGAAGTCGCAAGACCTTGATAATGTTAAAAGGAATTTTCCGTTTTTTAAACTACCCCTTATGATAAAATTTTCAAAATTCCGGACAAATTGTAAGACATTTGAACTCAACAACGTCGATCGGTGAGGCGGTGAAACCTTTCGGGGCATAATTTTAAAAATTTTACAATAATGGGTCGTTTTCCCAAAAAACCTGCAAAAATTGCCATCAAAATTTCTAGATCTAGGTCTTGCGACTTCAGGCCGTCATAACTCCGCAACTATTTCAGATGCCGAAAATTCACTACCAATTAAAATGACCCCTCCCCTTACGAGATGTTTAGTTTCCATTTTTACCGTTAGAATCAATTAAAAGTCTTTCACTTGAGCTGTACGCTCCGTACAGGAAGCCCACACCAAAAAAATTATCGAAAATTTCGTAAATACGTATCGTATCGATAACGCTTACATCAGTCACTCGCACGCAGCCAATCACCATCGAGTATTGAGTCATGTGACACTATGCCTGATCCGATGCAGTAAGAAAAAGAGCTTGTTTCACATGTGCGGACGCTGAAACAAAACCGAAATAACAACACACATTTGTCGGTGCAGCTGTTGACTGAAATTTTGCTTCAGTTTTATTTCAGTAAAAATTTTCAGTTGAACTGTGATAGATTGTTCTTTATGTACTGCATGACAATTGGTTGCCAAGTTAGCTGAACTGTAAAACGTTGTATATCGTACTTCCATCGTCGCGGGTTCGATTCCCACATCAGGAGCTGCATTTTAGTCGCTATTTTTATTTATTATAAATAATTTACAATAAAAA
>Ga0209780_1001890_pt1 | contig 14368 bp, 6 predicted proteins | sample WorMetexBAHAMAS2_FD_187384 | JGI IMG/M metagenome (GOLD analysis project Ga0209780, IMG submission 187384) | Marine gutless worms symbiont microbial communities from Max Planck institute for Marine Microbiology, Germany - Inanidrilus exumae... | ecosystem: Host-associated > Annelida > Digestive... | reverse complement strand
GACCCCCAACGAACTCGTTCTTACTTTTGTGGGTTTACACGTCTGTGTCCAATTTGGTGAAAATCGACGAAGAAATGCGACCGTGAGAGTGTCCACAGACGGACAGACACACGCACGGACAGACGCAAAACGATTTTATCATCTGTCCCATGCTATATGCTATAGCTATGGGGCAGATAATAAGAATACGTGGAGCTGATTTTTACATGACGGATACTATTCTTGTCGCCCAACTAAACTCCTAAGGCACACGGCGTCGTGTTATGTAATCACAAAACAACAATTAACAACATGGCTACATAATCAAAACACGCAGTCCACAGACTAGTGCAATGAATACGATCTGTCGCAGTCGTTTCGGTCGAGAAAAAGAGCATTGTACAACTGCTTGTAAAGCTCTTTGTCACCACAAGCGTAGCCAGGATTTTGTTGCTCGAGTCAGGGTCCGCGGAGCCACAGCGTCCAGGGGGTCAGTTGACCCCACTTTTTCGAGTACGCGGTCCACATGCGGCGTTTGACCCCACTGTTTGTCAGCTATTCCGACTTTGACCCCCACTTTTCGTTACCCTCCGCGGCCTCTGGCTCGTGTTGTTTTGGAGCCTGAGTAAGCGATGACGTATAAAGGAGTATGTAACGTACTTTGACAGATATTTCCAAAATAATAATAATAATAACTCAAAGGTCTCATATTACCCCCAATTTATAACATATTTCCAAAACAAATTTCTGGGAGAATGGGAGACCAGGCCCCTTGCCCCCTAGCTACGTCAGTGTTTGACTGACAGAGCTGCGCGCACCTGCTGAAGATTGCTTCCTCTGGCCAGCATGATTCCGTCGTTACCTTCGGCTGCAAACACAAGGAAGTACAATTGTAGGAAAACTGTCAGCAACTGCACGAGGATCATCGTGTCAATCAAACATCGCGATACTGTAATCCACTGGTCGTTTTTATTCACTGCAAATTATTTTCCGTAGGCTTATAGGCCACACAGGTGGCCTACTCAAAAATAATTCACTTTACGTTTAAGCTACGTTTACAACATTTACAAACTAATTGCTCGTTGCTACCTAGGCAGTACTCAAGTCAACTTGCAAGGAAATCTTTAATTTTCGGTCTAGGATATTCGACTGTGAACCTACTTTGTATACCCATTGACTCAAAGTGTCTCAAGTTAACGCGTTACTATATCATTGCGTCATATAGGATGTCGTCGTGGTGGTCCTGTCATCAGTATACAAGGCATACTGTCACACGACGAAGCTTCTCTACAGGATGACACATAAAATGTGAATAAAGTGAATAAAAACATGTTACTAAACTTTTGCCGGTAATTTCGCCAAATGTTAAACGACTTTGAAAACTCTCTCGTCATCACATTCAGCGGTAATTTGTGATAAAAACTTCATTAAAAACTCCCTTAACACTCGGCGCCCTGTGCGGTCAGCTAACGTTCCGACTTGCGTGGTGCCGCGAACATTCAGCAGTTACGGCGACAGATCTTTTGCAGCCTCTGGACCTCGCCTGTGGAACTCTCTTCCGGTCCAGCTGCGCAATCTAGACATCACCTACGAACTGTTTAGACGACAGCTGAAGGGTCACCTTATTCGGGAAGCATTAACACGGCGCTCTGTGACTTGCTATGTGGCGCCCCAAGCCCCGTCCACACCCGCAACAATGTCGAAGCAACGTTCGATTTTGTCGAAGCATCTTTCGACTTTGTTGTCATTTTTGACAACAATGTCGAACGAAATTTCGTCCTTTCGACAAAGTCAAAACAAATTGAACACGTTGAACATTGTTGCTGGTGTTGACGGGGCTTTAGAAAAACTTACTCACCTACTTACTTACTTACCTTTAAAGTGATGTCTCTACACCAGCTTGTGATATATTTGGCATATTTTTGATACAGTGGCCAATATTCCGTTTTTGCACCACCCTATAGACTGTTGAAATGGTATAGGCCTAAATATCGATTTTGACCGTGTACACTGTACAGTAGCCTCGACCGGTGCTCACATCAGCCGAGATGCATTCGTAAACATGCCATAAACATCACGTTACACGCCTTTGTCATGATTATACATACAGCGCGCCTTTGTTGTGACCGTAGCAAGTTTAGCACAAAGAGACCATTCAATTCAGCTCGAAAGCCGTGTACAAGACGGACTGTAGGCCGTGGCTGAACAGCATACCTATCATTACAGGGCTGCGTACTAAAAAGCTTGGCTACTTCACAACGCCGCCAAATGTATGCCTTGTCTAGACAAAAAGCTATGTAAAATATCTCCTAACGAATCTCCTAATTACTAACATTATTACCGACATTCGTCCAATAATGCTGAGATAATACACTGACTAACTAACTTGGCTTTAGTTTTTGTGTGTGTTTATTTTGTGTTACATTTTTGTTACTGGTGAATGCTTGCTTTTGTTGTGTTAGCTTTAGTTTCGTCAGTACCTCGTGAAGTGATTGGATAGGAAGAACGTTTCCGAAATGATCTGTTTCCTATTCTGTGTTCAGTGGGACAAAAAACTAACTGAATACTCAATACACAGTACCAATCACTACTATGCTGTAGTCCTCACTACTATGCAATTTCCACTGTTCATACGATACCATGCGATACAAAAATGTGTAATGTATGCTCTAAAAATGACTTAATATGTTTAGCTTAATCTACCGCATAGAAATGCAGCAGAAAATTAACAACGTGTCGCCCTAACGGGACGTAACTCGACTGGCCCGCCGTCGCGTGCTGCCAGTGGTGAGTTACGTTGCGCCGTGGAGTGTTACAGACGACGACAGACGAAAGTAGACAGACGACGACAGACGCCAGCGACCGTTAAAAGTCTGTCCCCCTGCACTATGTGTAGGCGGGTCAATAACAAAACAAGCGAGTGACTTTTTGTCCCGTGGCCTTATGTCCTGGATTCGACTTCGACTCCCTGGAGTCGACGTGGATGTCCTCGCTACGGCGTGCTCTGACCTTGACCTTTGACCTCTAGAATCTAATCAGGTCATTATTCGGGGATAGTGAATATTCCCTGTAAGTTTCTTCGAGATTGCTCAAGCCTTTTATGGAACTTCGTGGTAACAAGTTCTGTCCGGACGAACGAACGAATGAACGCGGCGGACAATACAGCCTTCGCTGACACTGTCGGGTGACGAAGACATAATAAAATAGTCGTAAGATCTGACATATGCAAGATAAGATGAGATATAGAACGACCGCACAAGCGAATTCCAGAAAAAAATAATCAATTAACCCCTTACGGGACTGACGGTCGACTCTTCACAGCTGACGTTTTTGCAGCCAAGTTCAAAGTTACGTGACATAAAAACTAGGACAAATATCAAAAATCCGCCGCGAACAATTTAGATATTGTGCACTAGTTTCAGAATCCGCGGTCAGTTGCCAGCTTCCATTGTAAATGGCGGAGGAGATAGCTGTTGAAAATGGATGGATTTCCAACTTTAAAGGTCTCGTGACCTAGACATTGAATCGGGTCATACTGCATACAGTCGTATCGTACATCACTCATCGACTCTACGTACATCCTAATGGTCATCGAAATCGAATAAACTTTTTGTGGACGAACGTACGGACAAATGGACATATGAGACGGGCCTTATTAGGTCGACTCTGTCGAAGAGTCGACCTAAAAAGGCAAGAAAAAAGCGTTTCGTGTGTTTGTTTGCTGTGAGAGGCTTAACAGCGGCGGTGATTCTAGACTGACCAGTGTTGACGAACGATAAGACGTCCGCGGAGGCGATGTCGGCGGACTCCGAGTTGCGTATCGGAAGAGTGGAGTGGTTATCGTCCACGTCACCCGCCAGGTACTCGCCGTTGATGTACGTCTGTACGCTCACGGGCGAGGAGGTCGGCTTCTTCGGCATTGAACATGCTGCTCGTCGACAACCGAGAACAACCCAGTCACCGGCGACATGGCACGACATGTCACACCACGCTCAGGACGCGGTGGCGGTTTGGAGTAGCATTAAGGGCGTTGGGCGTATCAACAGTTGCGTATCAACGTATCAACGGTTGCGTGGCACGGTGGTTGAACGTCGGTCTGGGTCTCTGGGACCGGCGAACTTTCCCTGTCCCACGCTCGACCGGCAGCTGACGGGTGACCACTTATGTGGGTAAACCGTCCGATACAGGTCAGCCAACTAGGCCAACTCAGCCTTTCGTCCTCTCGAGGTCGATAAATCAGTAAGCTATAATTGGATGTGCGCTACCTCGCTCGAGTGGCGGTATCTCGTGAATGCTTACGGAGTAAAGGCAGGATGGCTCGTTTCATTCGTGGATAAACGTGTGGGTGGCAGGTAAAACTGTGTGATCCCTCGTTAACACGTGCCATCCTGAGCGCTTTAGAGGTGTTTACGTATGCGCTATACAAATCGTCATTTCTTTGCTTTACTTTACTGGACGTCAAGCCCGGTTAGTAAGCCTACTGAGATGGGTGACCGTCTCGGGCGGGCATACCACCTCGGTACTTAACTAGCCACCCAGGCCAACTCAGCCTCCTACCATCAGCGGGACGGGAAATGAGTACCGGCCAAAATGCAGTGATGTTCTGCGGCTGGGTAGTACAGGCGGGATGGCACATTTCATTCGTGGATAAACGTGTGGGTGGCAGGTAAAATTGTGTGATCCCTCGTTAACATGTGCCATTCCTGAACTCTTTAGAGATGAGTGTCGCACTCGTTATAAGGCGCTATAAAATGTCCCATTTACTTTGCTTAGGAACACATTTATCAGACATTGGGCCTTTTGCAGCATCTGCGCAAAAAAGCACCAGCATGACATTAGTATCAAAAATGCAGGAAAAACTTCTGAGAAAACTTTCAAGCCTTGCATCTACCATACGGTATACAGTGTGGAGAGCATAATATGCCCATGGCGGGACTGGCGTCTCAGTCGCCAGTTAACCCTGTCAAGAACGGACTCGTACATAAGAGGTGACGGGTTCAATTTCCACACCATCCCCAGAGGTACGTGTGCGAACAGCTTGCCTACGGTTGTTGCCTGGTACTTTTACCACCAGGCGCCAGCTGGACTCGATATGGGTAGTAGAACTAGTAGGTTACTTAGTGTATGTTGCGGGGTGAAGCAGTTAGCGTGGGTGCATGGTGCCTGGTGATAGGCCCTGTGTATGCCTCAACTCTCAAGCACCAAATGTCTGCTAGCGCATAAAATCATTTGCCACACAATGGAGTCGACGGTTCGAGCTCTCATAGTTCTTTTTCAATGCTGGTTTGGCAAAGAGAAGGGCATCCGACCTGTAAGAACCCGCTCCAACTAGAAAGCTATGCAATCGAGGTCATGCCGACCACTTCAGCAACACCTCTTCCACGCTGTGAAATACTCTGAGCCATGACTTTGACCATCGAATATGACCTAGATTGTTAAACCAGCATGACCAAATATCTAGGTCAAAGGTCATCTAGTTCAAACGTTATTGTCCGGACAAACAGAGACGGGCACACATACAAACCCGATCGATTGCTTTATCTGGACCACTAAAATATAGTGGTCGGTAATTATTCCCAGAAGTTATCATTTGGGGTGATCAGATCCGACCCGCAGTATCGATAAACGAGAAGGTCGGTACATTCAACAAGTCTTAGCAGCCGCAGACAGACCCGCGCAACGCGCTGCCTCACGCCCCTCGTGATACTGTCGCCAGCCCCGTCGACACCAGGAACAATGTCGAAGCAACATTGTCGAATGCTACAAGTCGAACGATTCTTTCGACAAAGTCGAACGTTGCTTCGACATATTGCTTGTTGTTTCAACATTGTTGCTAGTGTGGACGGGGCTTAAGTTGCACAACATGTGCGACGGTCGAAGTGAGTTGCGAAATTTTCTCTAAGGCCACAGTTTGGGACAAAGTTCGAGACGGAAGTACCGTTATTTTTGGAGATACCTGCTTTCAAAGCAAAAAAGTGCCAAACCGAGCTTGATCTGTTCTGCCGTTTTGATTAAAGTCCGACTTGTGACAGACAGACAGACGGACACAGAGCCAGAGCCAATACCGTGCTAGCACAGCGTCGCGCGGGTAAAAATTGTGTATGTCGACAGAATTCGACACAATAAGTAGGCCGACCTGCGATTCGTTGCGCAGCCATCGAGCGCTGTTGATGTCGACGATAGACGAGGACGAGCAGTAACGCAAGCACGAAACAGAACAGCAGCGTCCCGAAGAAAGTGCCGAGAATAGCGGCGAGTAGTTCGCCTATCGGACAACCGTCCGTCATTGCGGTCCGTGATTTGAGTGACGGACCAGATTCACCGCCAAAACGAGCAGGACTTGGTTCCACTTCATACACTCACTGACTGCGTTTCAGTTTCGCACATCGCACAGACAGTTTCAAGAAAAATACATATTTTTTACTGCAATAGAAATAACAATTGTAGTTACCCACGCCGACAGCAATCGCGTGGGTGTGATTTTCAGTGGCGTTTGTCTGTCTGTCTGTCTGTGTTTCCACACGATATCTCAAAAACCGATGCAGCTAGTATCACCAACCTTGACAGAGACATGGTCCATGATGAGGAGTCCTGGGGTCAAAAGGTCAAAGGTTAAGGTCACGAGGCACAAACAAACAACAGTCCCGGCATAGAATATTGCGGTCTAGTTATATTGCGGTCTAGTTATATTTTATGCGAAATATACATTGTTCGAAGCGCTGTTTATGTCTCTACATAGTAGTAAGGAACGTAAATAATCGTAATAGCCAAAGTTATAATAAAACAACCAATAAATAAGCCTTTTAATGTATCAATACGAATTGTAATGGGTCTCGTCTTGTTTCACTCTTAAGCACACTCATCACAAACAAATAGGTCGTGGTCTAGTGGTAGCATGTCTGACTGCAGTATGAAAGGTCCTAGGATCGACTGTCACCATGGGCAGTTGAGTTTATCACGACAGCCACTGCTATTATAAGCCTACAGCTTTGGACATTGACTCAGTCTGGTTGTATACCATTAATGCAGTGTCCAAGTCGAGCAGGCCTTCTACCATCCGCGACAAAGTGCGCGCTGGATAATAATTACATATCTAGTATATAGTATGGCGTACAAACAGCAGTGCAAGGAGACGTCAGTGTTTTAAAGCTTTTAACAGTATTTATTGTCGGTCGCCTTATCTGTCAGAGCCAACTATGCAACAATTGACTGATGCCTTTTGTAAACCTGTACTGCTATATAATATTGTTGCTGTCAACTTGTCAAAGTCTGAATGTAATAGAATTGATAATGCATGGAAAACAATAATGTACAAAATATATGGTGTGTCTGGCGATGCATTGCAATTTGTATATGCATACACTAACCGCCTACCACTTCTCACTGACATTGTTATCCGGAAAGTGAAGTTTTTGAGAAACTGTGCTAGCAACAATAATGGCATTGTACGTACTGTATTCGATTGGTTTGGAGGTGATGAATTAATGGAATGTTATCATTCACTAGATTTAGATGAGTCACATGTGCGTTGTTTATCACCATATGCAATCAAAACTGTAGCATTGGATCGGTTTAAATGTAGCCTACTGGTAGGTTAATATGATTGTGATTTTAACTTTTTAACATTCTTTTTTTAGCTTCATATGCATGTTCTTTTTTCTGTTTTTGTGTGTGCTACTGCATTTTATATCTCTGCTACCATTTCTATGGTGAAATAAAGTTTATATATAATAATAGCAATAATAAAATGACGATGATAGTTGTGAATAACAGCAGCCTGCACTATAGGCCCACAGCCCAAGTTCAGGGTTGGCAACCTGGCGCCGAGTCTGCATTCATCAAAATTGAACTCTGACAGTGGCTATTGCGTGCGTGCATGCATTTAAACGATAGTCGAGCACACAAAGGCCAGCTGACTGAGACTTGGTGGTGGTCGCCATGTGGCAAGGGACGGCGGTGTATGCTAACATCCAGTAACTGGGTGGTTTTAGGCGCGATATTAACAGATCGAAAGTCTAGATAGCCTAGATCTCATCGATGTTAAGGGGAAGTAATACCATATTAAAGATGCGCGCCTTCCAAACTCCGATGCTGTTGAACGTAGAGTCAGCTAATTCTGGTCACATGAACGAAGAGACGAAACCGATTGGTATTGCTGGAGAACACGTGTGCAGATCGGAGTGTTTTGCGAATGAGCGATTTGGAAGTGATGGCTGCAATTAACTTAATAGTTAATGTGACGAGTAACCGGTAGCCAGTGTAAGCAACTTAAGACTATGCTATGATGTATCATAAATACTGGCCATCAATATTAGTAGGCCGCATCGTATACATAGCATAGATGCAGCCTATTGCGACAGATGTCAAACGCAGCGTGGTCTGTGTGTCTGTGTGCTGGGCACACGGGTAAGCTGTGCAAAAACTGATAAAGTGATCGAGATGCCGTTTGGGGTGATAACTGTTGTTGGTCCCAGGCACCATGTATTATATGGGGTCAAAATTGGACAAATCCATTCGCAGCCGCGATGGATGACAAGTCGGCAATGCGGCCTTTTGCCAAATCACTTTGGACACTCATTATCACAATCATCAAAATTCATCAATAACTCTGATCGACCTGACTTTGAAACGAAAGCTGGCCCGAACATGTACCTATAATCTAATTAATCTAATTCGAAGCAGATATAGCTTATTCAACGAAACGGTCTAGGGGACTTCACAATAGTATACATTATTCACCAACGGTGCTGAGCAAAGTTGACACAGAACGCAACTAACCGCTATCTGCAACACATTTTGTTTTGGTACAATTACCCTAGCATTGATCGTCAGGTAACAGTAAACCTATAGCGTCGATCTATCTATTGTCGCTGTTCTACACGTTAACGGTATATATCACCGATCTATCGATATCATTATCGTGTTTCAAAACTGTAAATCGAGTTTATACTCACCGTCTGTATACAGTCACTCGTGTAACGTTAACAAATGCTGGATGCTTGAGGCTGCCCGACTATGGCGCCCGTCACGCCCGAGTTGCGTTCGTATGTCACAACTTCCACTGCGCACAAAGCCGATTGTGAGGCGCAGGCTCGGCGCGCATGTACCGTCACAAGTACGGGGATTGCTTCGAATTCGGATTGCTCCGGTTTGGGGTAAGCAGAGCCGGCAGCCTCGCAACAAAAAAACTTCCGGACGTCGCGGCTCAGTGGTCGATATTCCAAAGTTTTCATTGCGTTTGGTTGCGGTCTGTCAACTTGTTCTACATGAATTTGCAGTGAAACGAATAAATGACTAAATGCAATGCAATGCAACGCTCTTTGGAATTGGAATTTATCGACTGTAGTGATCCAGTCGAATCCACTTCTCCGGATTTCCAGCTCAAAATTAATATTCACAACACAAATATTAATAAAAATAAGCGTGTATTTTTATTGACAATTCACATACGTTTGAAAGCATAGTTTGTGTATAGTGTCAGAGCAATTAGAATGGATAGTCTTGCAGTTTAGTATAAATTTGTGAATGATAGTTTCAAAAATCATCGGTTCTCATCTCATCCCCACTCAAGTCCACCCAGGCCGATACGATACGATACAGTATATTTACGTGCGGTCAAAAGCTGACGTGATGGCCAGCCTAATCTAGCGCACGGCAAAATGGCCAAGTGCAAGTACTATTCCAACAGTATGGAGTCGAGTCTGACTGGAGTACGTGGTCGGCCTCACGCCCTCAGTGCCATATCACTTCGTGAATGTCCCTCAGTCGGCGTTCCGGCACTATATAAATCGTTTACTTACTTACTTAATTACTGGCTTTACTTTTTTCAGAATAGGCCCGTTCCGTTTCCAGGCCGACAGTCGTAAGAGGCGACCAAACCTGACTTAAGTTTTTCGTGTGCTTACTTTGTATTATAGTATATTTTGTTACGGATGCATGTTTGCTTTGTTGTGTCAGATTTAGTTTCTTCAGTACTATGCCAAGAGATAGGCTGGGAAGAACGTCTCCGAAATGATCTATTTTGTGTCGGGTGTGACGTACAACTTTGAGTCAACTCAACTCAATCTGCGCACGCACAAACCTCGTGCAGGCTATCGCAAAGCGAAGTCTTGTCTTTGTTGGTGCCGTTTCACGCACCTGCGCCTGCACTTAAACTATAGAACGGATGTACATTAATAGCGCAACCAGCTGCCTTTCTTCTTGACCGATGTCATACTACTGTCTTACTGGCTGTCCGTTTCACTGCTGAATTTATAATAGTTTTCCTCAGAGTCAAAATTTATTTATTTTACAGAACGTACACGGGAAGGGTTCGAAGACAGCAGTGTCGAGTCTAAGACCACAGAATTTTGTCCTCGAGCCGTCTCCGTGGTCGAGCATAGGCTCATGGCCCCATGACGTAAAAGCTGAACGATGCAGGTCCCAAAATTCGTAGTAAATTACAGCTCGAACACAACAGTTAGGCTGCCGGTAAAATTAGACAAAATAATGTACTGTAACTTTTATTGTGCTTTGGTGATCTGCCCACGGAAACAATTAAAATGACGACGGATTTATAGTTGAACGAAACCACTTGGTAATATGCGTTAAACGAATGAAGTAAAGAAGAGAAAAGTAGCCGTGGATTTATATAATGCTCTACGCGATGCATCATGTGGCGCCCAATCGTCTCTAAAGCCTGATGCTTCTTGGTGAAGGTCACTCAAGGTCATTGGGATTGGCGCCATTCAGTGCCTGTAGAGGCCTATGATTTCCTTTTAGTCTTCCGTTGTAACATTTGTGTACAGTTTCCAATATATTATTTTGAACTCGAACACATAGGGGCGCATCCACGATCCAAAAGTTGGAGGGGACCGAGACGCCGAATTGTAGGCGACGATAAGGTAGGAAATTGAGAGGGAGAGATATCCCCTGCTCAGCCAAATATAGTGGTATGAGAGCATCTTAGGCTTCATCAGTGGATCCGAGGACATGCAGACCAGCGGCCGCAAATAGCTAATGTTTTCTAAAGCTATTAGAACGTCTATTATCTTCGTCACATAACCGATCGCAGATATGACACGGTGTTTAGTAACGAAGTGTAAGTAGGCCCTACATTTTTGCATCATGCCTGCTACAGCAAGAACGACTATCTGATGGCACCTATCTGTTACATTATGCATAACCGGAAGCACACGACGACAATTTTTGCCTGCGGTTATATACTTCTAGGCGAAATATGTCTGTATAGCAAATCGCATTCGGCATGACGCCTTTCTCTGCGACAGCTGAGCTCCTGTACGCTGTTAGTGTTCGTCATTCGTGAATCAATATCATCACAGTATATGCTATATACATTTAGTAGGCTATACAATAGTAGCGTGTGTGTGTGCTAATGTTCGGCACTGTTATACAGTTCACTACTGCTGAAAAGTGGAGGAACCAATACTTAATGGTCCCCTACAACTTTGTAAAAACACAGTATAGGCCTACATTGTGTCTCGAAAAAAAACAAGACGTTTGGTCATATACTTATGACTTCGGCAAAAAGTCGACCGATTTTCAAGAACTTTCATTGGCCGATTCCGAAGGAAATTGCCTGCGAGTTTTCTATTTGATCTCAACTGCGTTTTTACAGTTCCTTGTAAAATTCTAAAATTTAAAATAACTGCAAACATTTACTCGTACCATCAAAATCACACTGCTTGACATAAAACTTAACACAACTAAACACCACTTAGATGATACATACTAACAAAAATATCACAGTAACGGTTTACCTAATTTTTGAACGGCCTCGATACATGAAGTACAGAATGTAGACAACGCAACAATGTTCATAATATGGTCTGATAACAAACTATGTGAAGTTTATGCAACACATGACATCACCATTGTCCGAAGGTGACAGTAACATATGCAACTGTTACAATCTGCAGTCCGTCTATCTGACAACGTGATAAATAGGCCGAAAATTAAAGTACAGTGTCCCAAACACGACAGCTTTTATCCCGCGACGCTATGCTAGCGCGGTATATGCTGTTGTTGTGTGACCGTGCGTCCGTCTGTCCATCCGTCTGTCTGTCTTGTCTGTCCGTCTGTCACAAGCCGGCACTGTACCAAAATGGCTAAATGCAGAATCATGCAAACAACGCCATACGATAGCCCAGCGACTCCAGTTTTTTGGTGCCGAAGATCTCGGCGAAATTCCAACGGGGTCACTCCATACGGGAGCGCCAAATAGAGGTGGGGTAAGTTCAAATACGCGATTTTGACCAACATGTTGCTATATCTCACAAACGGTGCAAGATAGGGACATAGTTACTATGAAACACTAATAGGAACTTCTATGTGCCCCATAACAATGGCGCTATTTCCAGTGACCTTGAGTGACCCCTAACTACCCAAAACCAACCCATTTTCGCTATTTTATATTTTCGTAGTGGGTACAGATATAGATTTGAAGTTTGGTAGATACGTTGATCGTAGCAAGGGATCGTAACAGGGATGGCAAACTATCCCTGAAAAGGGAGCGGTCAGGTCACGTGAACCATTACAATTTTTGTGGGCACCAACATATCTCCGGAATGGCAGAAGGTAAGGTAGTCGAATTTTGCAAGCATGTAGGCTATGTCAAGTCCCAGCACAAGGTGATAAATCACACTTAAAAGGGGCGTGGTCAGGGTCACGTGACCCACTTTATGTTTTTACGCTCCCAGTGGTATTTCTGAAACGGCTGAAGTTAGAATCGTTAGAATCAGTTAGAATCAGGTCGACTGTTTCAAATCCTAGCCTATGACGACAAACCACCCTTAAAAGGGGCGTGGTTAGAGTCACGTGACCCGTTTTTTTTAAAAATTTTGCCTTAAACATATCATTATAATTAGTGAAGCTATAGGCACTTCAAATTGTGTGTACTGACTGATACAGAGGAACTCGTACGAGTGCATGCATGATATATTACTCCGAAAAGGGATGTGTTCAGAGTCACATGACCTCTTTAAATTTGGGGAAATAAGTGATAATATCTCATAAACTGTGCAAGATAGAGACAAGGTTGCAATGGAAGACTAATATGAAATCGTATGCGACCTATCGAACGACACCACTGCCAATGCCCTTGAATGACCTTGAAGGTCACTTTTGCTGTTTGAAATTTGTATAACTCCCATAGCTCGTGAGACATAGCACCAATTTACCAATATAGCGCGTCGCGCGGTCCCTCTAGCCAAGCGTCTTGTTATTATTGTAACTTCTACACGCATAAACCGATTTAAACCTTTTTGGCAGATAACAAACAGCAATGGAATTGTGGCTATAATACAACCATTCAACTTCTTGCGTCTAGTCACTGTTAGTTTTTTATTTGTTGCTACATTACTGCAACAGAAATGACGCTTTTTGACGTCAATGAAGTACACCGCCTGTAAAATGCTGCTGTTAACGTTCATCGAAATCGACTGATGTACGTCAAAGTTGTAGCAAGCCAAAGGGGTATTGTTTTTTGGGTCGCAGTGTAGAATCAGTAAGCGGCGACCGCTATCCATTCGCTGCAACAAGGGCAGCACGCTCAAAATGCACGATTTGCAAATTACTCTCATTTGCATTGAAATCACACGGTGCTGTCAATACGCGTCATGAGTGACGTCATTCCGCAGCGTCACGTGACTTTGTCCACGACGCAGTATATATAAGTAAACTGGTCTCAGTTTGTTATGCAAACGGAAAAAATATATATTACCCACATCCTTACACCAATTAAGGTCAATTTTGTTACGAAAGAGCAAATGAACAGCGTTCTTGGGATTTCAGTTCAACCGGTCCATTGCCACAAGGTTCTTCCTCAAATTTTCGAATATTGGCGGGGCTTCCACAGACCCACACCCATTACCTTAATTGATCAGGGCCTAAATTTGGCATGCGAGTGTGGGCCGGCGGTGTACTCAATTTCAAGGTGATCGGCGTAAGTGTTATATACAAAACCACCCAAATATAATCGATTTGGAAATTTTGGTGTCTCCTGTACCCACACCCCTTGTCCGATCGGGGCCAAGTTCCACATGCTAAAAGATACCGATGCTCTACGCTTACATGCAAAATTTAATTTCGATTTTAAAAAGCAAAAATCTAGGTCAAATACAAAGGTCGAGGTCACAGGTCAAGGTTCATGGTCACGGGAGGAAAAAGTTGCTAAAGTGGTAGGTGCGACCTCGCATGAGGACGCTCTAGTGTTTCGTCATTTTCCCGCCTTATACGTACCACTCTATGACGCCCTGGTTATTGTGGGCTCGACCGTGCTTCTGGGTGGAGCTGACGAGGACTGTTCCGGCAGAGAGACGATGGGACTTGGACAGGTGCGTGGATCGACGGTCGTCCGCCGTCGTCGACGCCACGGGCGGCGGTGTTGCCG
>Ga0209780_1001889_pt1 | contig 14372 bp, 17 predicted proteins | sample WorMetexBAHAMAS2_FD_187384 | JGI IMG/M metagenome (GOLD analysis project Ga0209780, IMG submission 187384) | Marine gutless worms symbiont microbial communities from Max Planck institute for Marine Microbiology, Germany - Inanidrilus exumae... | ecosystem: Host-associated > Annelida > Digestive... | reverse complement strand
ATCCAGGCCTCAATGCACTCAACACACAGTGACATCTTGGCCATCAGCTCAAACGATCCATCTGGAGTCGCGTGACCATAGACCTGCAGGTCATCAGCGTAGGCATGGACACTGAGGCCTGACTCCTCAACCAGCTTGATGATGTCGGCCGTGTACAACTGACGACCGAGCCACAGTCACCGGTAACATGTACAGAAAATTTGGTTGAGTTTGGTTGTGCGGTTTTAGAGATATGTGAGCAGACAGAGAAACAGACAGACAGACAAACATACATGCTGATCTCAATACTGTGCACCCTACTGAGAGCAAAGTTACAACACAGTAACAAATGCCATGCCAGCACTGCCTGCAACAGGGGATCTCTGGGTCGCAGCATTACCTGTATTAACTGATACAAATAAGACCAGGTAAATGAAGCCAAGACAGACATAATACAAAAAGTTACCAGCAAATTTGTCAGATGATGCCGATGGCAACATGAATATCAACTTGTGTCCGTGTGTCCGCAGCAGACTGGCATCGTTAACGTATCTCTGAATGTGTTGTGTCAAGTTCACTGAAGCTGCAGACGGATCACAACTTTCCTTGAGGTCCAACCTGCATTAATTCACAGAACCGTCGTTGCCATTAATCAACTCCACTGCAAATATCAAGTAGAAGCCAGCACTCAAAACAGTGCCATACCCAGGCCAGCAATGCTTTATGGGCCTTGTGACCTCGACCTTTGACTTCAAAATACATCATGGGTTTCCAGCATTCGTGGCGGAACATTTCTTTGTCAAGTCTGGTGATCCTAGATACATCGTTTTTTTTTTAAATATCGTGTATAAAAACAGACAGACAAACACATAAACGCCACTGGAAACCCTACTCATGTGACGTCTATAGCTGTGGGTAATCAATGTCTCACAAAATAAACTCGTGCATTTGTTTTTCTACACACACACACGCATGCACACATATACTCATACAGCCATTTCCCAGATAGAACACCGTTAACTCCTTGCTCATTGATGTCCATGGAGTGTCAATGGATGACTTCATGACGCTAGCAGCAGTATCACTCACTGGACTCTGTCTTCATCCACTCATCACTTCCAGTCAGTCTTCCACATGGCAATATGTTCACAAGAGCTACTAATGGTTTCAGCATCTGCAACACTGGCTCTGAACTGGTGACAAATTAGGTGTCAGAACAGGAGTCTAAGTAAGTCGAGTCTAACTAATTCGAGTCCGGGTCATGGATGGGAAGGACATTCAGCCGACACTGTTCGAATGCTCCAGAATAAGTCGGAGACAAAAAAGCCAACAACAGCAACAAATAAGCCAGCATACGATAATTGATATCCGATGCCGAAGTGAGTCTTGAGAAAAAACGACGAACCAGCACACTTGACTCTTCCACGACTGATAATCGCCTTACGATCTGAACAGTTCAAGTATTCGAGTTGTAGTATCATACACGAAACGATACAATTTAAAAGATAAACAAGACAAAACCGATGATACGCAAAAAACTGCAAACATTACAAGCAGTGTAAAGACTCGGAAAAAATTAGACATCGTTACATGTTGATCACATACAGAAACACAAATACAGTGCTGACTTATCATGACGCTACAAAGTAGACCAATACATGATCAGCACTGTTACTGCCACCAGTGCTGCTTTCTCATTACTACAACTATCTACCAGCTTTCCATAGTAATTATGTCCTTCGTTGCATGGTGGCGCTGCAGTAGGGCGTTGGATTTGCGATTTCAGGTCGCTGGTTCAAATCCCAACCGGTTCACTTTCACGTAACATAGGTCAACTCAGACTTGCATCCCTCCGGAGTCGCTAAATCAAGTACCTGCTTCAGCTGGGGGTAAAGGTGGGACTCACATCTCTGCCGGGTGGCACCTAACACTGTGTGATCCCATATGGCATGTGAGTTTCCCGTAGTGGTGAAAAGCTAAGTTGATGCTGACAGCTATGCACTGTTTACTACTTACTTACTATCCTTTATTATTTCTCCGATATAGTAAGACACTGGTCGAAAATCACAATTTATCACAACCCACTCACACCTGAAGCCCTCCGAGAGATAGTGACCTTCACTGGAATTTTGGAAATGTTTACTGGAGAAAAGTAGCTGCGATTCAGCCACTCTGACATGCTGCGTGGCAAAAGACAGAAGAAAATTACAAGAGCACATTCTACACTTTCGCATTATAATGTGCCGTGCATTAAAAATGCTTTTTAATGTCACGTAGTCCCGCAAAGAATCGCCAGCATGTGAAATAGAGGGGCGATTATTCTGGTGAAATTTGGGTGAATAACCGTGTGTGATGGCACCAATGTCTGATACAGGTCTTATCAGCTACAGCTCTAAAAAGTAAAAAGTATACGTCGATTTGTATAGCGCATCGTCGTAACTACCTCTAATGCGCTCAGACATGGATCACATAATTTTACCTGCAAATTACACCATGCCTGCCTTTACTCCCCAGCCGCAGAGCATCACCGCCCTTTGGCTGGTACTAATTTTACTGTCCCACGGAGGGTAGAATGCTGAGTCGACCTGGATGGCTGGTTACATACCGAAATAAAGTGCCGCCGCCGGGAGTCGAACCCGGACACGATCACCCATCCCATGACAAGTACCTGCTTCAGCTGGGGGTAAAGGTGGGACGGTCACACCATGCATGACAAGATACGCCGCAACAGCGGCCGACGGCAAACCTGCGAGCAGATCTGCCTCATCCATGAAGTGAGTTGTCAGCACAATCACGTGCTCAGGTCTCAGGCGTTTCAACAACGCCCAGACGGATCTACGAGCCACCGGGTCCATGCCGGATGTAGGCTCATCCAGGAACAATATCTAACCACAACATTGTATAACATGACTATTATCCTGCCCGGCAAACATTGCGATGCCGCCAGAAGGATTTAATGACATTGCTGGATGCGCGTTTTTTGTAGCTGCACCTTCTGTTTGGAACTCTCACCTACCAATTCCCCTTCTCTCAACTGAATGGTGCATTTTACCGACATAAAGGTCTCAGTGCTGGGGTCCAGAGTAGGAGTAGGCTGGACCCCTACCCACAATAGCAAACAAACGTACAGCCCATAAATCTCCGAGATAATTTAGTGACTTTGCATGGGGTGTAGCGTGCTCATAGGTAAAATGTACACTGCAATGGTTTTTTCAAGGTCATTCGATAGGTGTCACTAGCATAGCCAGTCTGTAAGTAAGAAAGAAATGAAGTCAAATTTGCTCACGCCGGGCGGGCTACACGTTGGACTTTGTCCCACTTTCCAGTTATTCTTATTATTGTTATTACTTTGCCCGCAAGCAGCGTGGTAAAGTATTGTAATGAGCACGTCTGTGTGTTCATCAGTCTCTCTATTCACAAGCATATCTCCCGAATGACATGTGAAATCATTACCAATTTCTCGTGCATGTTGCCTATCGCCGTGGCTCAGTCCTCCTCTCGCAGGGTGACACAATTCCAAGAAGAAGGGGCAATTTTGGGGGTTTTCTTCCTCACTGAAAATGCATTGTATAGTGGTATGAATTTCGCTACAAGGACCGATTTTACTTAAATTTACTCCTTTACCATAAAGTCGGACCGAATTCCTATTATTAAACGGCATAACTGTGACTAACTATTACAAAATCTCTCGCAAAGTAAACTACAAGACAAATGGAGAAATTCGACGATTAATAAGAAGAATTACGGAAACACACAACAAAGTTTACAATGCTACTATGGTAATGATGTACACTGCTGTACATCATTACTTGAAATGTCAAACTGTCAAATACCCGCGGCTCTCCAATGATCGCCATTCCCAACGACAGTTTGCGTTTCTGACCACCACTTAACTTCTTGCTCATAGTCCGTCTTTCGGCAGACAGTCCAACTTCCTCCAAACACTTTGTAACCTTCAAGTTGCATTAACAAACAGCAAAATGAACATCAGTATAGCCGTCGAAATGCAGACTGAGACAACATGCATTAACATCCTCTTAACACAAAACAGCTCATTCAGAGACATCACACAAGTCAAGTTTCTGTTTATGTATTCCATTCTTTCTTATTTCACCACATGCTGCCGGTAGCGCAACGACTCTGCGTTGGACTTGCAGGCAACAGGTCGCGGGTTCAAATCCTACTACGGGCAAAGCTGCATAGCAACCTTAGGCAAATTGTTCACACCTATGTGCCCCTGTCACCAAGCAGTATAACTTGGTACCGGCCTAGGGGTGGTGATACTTTGTGGCTGGGAAGGTAACCGCTGGCCTGGCGGAAAGTAATGGCAGCCTACTGCCGGGTGGTTGACTTATAGTCACCTGTGGGCTGACTGCCTGTACACCGGGATCAGATCGGAGCCCAATGCTCAATAACGAGTATGGGAAGCATTTACCTTTTTTTACATACTGCCTCAATTCATCACCAATCTTCTTGCACTAGCATAACGCTTCTTACGGTATGAATGCCAAAGTTCATTCATGACAGCCCACTCCTCTGAAACTACCACCACGTTTGGTGAGAAACTTCAATGGCAGAAACCACAGCAAGGCGAACAAATGGTAAAACGTTATGTTCATCCGTTTTACGCAGATCATCAGCGTCATGGACAGAGTCATGACAGCATATACCATACTTTGAAATGTGTGGCATGGTAAAAATGAATACAATTTACAACTTATAAACTGTGTCCAGAAAAAGTGAGCAACAAAGCATTTTGCAACAGCAATCACAAACCTGCAATGAATTAGAGAACATGTGACATCCACAAAATGACATCTGTTTGTCTTACTGTATTTAAGGGAGTTTCAATTTTTACCAAATACAGTCAAAAATATCAATTTTTGACATGATGTCTTCCAAAATGTCACTGATGTAGTCAAAAGAAGATGGAATTCTAATTAAAATACTTAGAACTGAAAAAAAGATACTGTGCTAAAAGATTAATGGCTAATATTTCTAGAGAAAACTAGTCTCATGTTCCTGTGAAATGACTGATACAAATGGGTCTGCAGATTGCTCAGCCAGCAGTGGCTGACATCACTCTACATGCACTGACGAGAACATTCAACTTGTCTAAGAGCGTTCTGTTAAGTCAGGAAAATGTACAAGGAACACAGACTACTGCACTTAAATGCATTAGTGTGAACTTTAAACAGAAGATTTACATATTCAGATTAACAATAACCATACAAATAAAAATTAGGACCGTATGGGACTGGCGGTCGACTCCTACTTACTGCCAACTTCAAAGTCACGTGACACGAAAACTAGGACAAAAATCAAAAATCCGGCCCCGATAAGCTTTAGGTATTGTGCCCTAATTTAAGAATCCGTGGTCATTTGCCAGCCCCATTGTAAATGGGGGAGGAGATAGCCTTTGAAAATGGCCGAATTTCCGACTTTCAAGGGCTCGTGACCTTGACCTTGGATCTGGTCATACTGCATACCAACATGCATCACTCATGGAGCTCTACCTACATACCAAATTTCATTAAAATCGAAGAAACTTTTTGTGGATGGACGGACAGACGGACATATGAGACCCACTTTATTGGGTCGACTTAGAGTAGTCGACATAAAAACTGCAACATTTGGAGGTGTGTGTGTAAGATGTAATGCAATTTCCTGCAGGTATGCAGTCACTATTGCAAGACGTTTTAACAGGTTCACTTTTTTCTGTACTCACTGTATCAAGCTAGTCATTATCTTGTCATGTGCCAGAAGTCGCAAAAGACAGTATGGTTCTGCGTCTTGTCATACTCAGTGGTCAATGATGAACAATTCACACAATGAAATCTATTTAGTTAAGGTTTTACGTCCCACTTGCCACAAAATAGGTCATTTAGGAGACGTTCTTCCCAGCCAATCTCTTGGCAAAGTACTGAAGAAACTAAACCCAACACAACAAAGCAAGCAAAATGACCTAAGCAAACATAAAAATACACAAAACCTAAATAGACACACACAAAAAATCTAAACCTAACTAACATGCAAAAATGTAAGAACTGCTCACGTCTGCGCGTGTCATTGTGTACAACTGTCATACAGAACACAGCACAAAGCAGTTCTGATTATCTTCCGTCTTATCCTCCACTCCAGACAAGCACCAGAACTCAGATGCTGTCTACTGGAAATGAGGGGACTCACAAAACGAAAACGACTATTTTTTTATTTGTTGCAAATATTCATGTGCGACATACAGCAGCATCCGCAGCAAACCACTCGACGCCCTTCAGCCGCGCAAACAACAGCAAATGATCATAGCACGTCAGCTCGGCAGACATGACGTTAGACTGGGTACAGACGCCCATCATTGACCTCAAACCGAACACGTCTCGGCCATTTGACACATCCTACAACCAACAGAATACATCTGCAGAATCAATCAAGGACAAGCAAACTGTCCATCATATGACAAGTGTTTTCCAGCAATGCTGGCTGGTTCCACTTTTTCAAGGTCTGCCATTACATCTTTTGATCTTTTTGGTTTTTCGCCTTCCAGTACACATTTTCTGTGGACCCATTCGCATATGTTCTACGCTGTAGCTTCCTCAGGCACTGCACAGTGGAATCAGAATGGACAATGTCCAGGTGGCTGGTTGGTTGATTGGAATTTAACGACATTTTCAATGCAATTTAGCTCATATTGTGCCTTTACGGCAATAATTCACTGCGAAAAGTGTAGAATAGTTCAAAATTAGTAAAAAAAAGTACTTAAGATTGAGAATACCTATAAATTACATGTAAGTACGCTGTACATGTGTAAAATTGGTTGGTAAATTAGTTTAACACTGTTGTTAAGATAAATGTTATGCACAATCATTGTTTGATGTATGGTTACAATGGTAGCTTTTGCTTGAAGAGAAGTACTAAGAGAGGATAGACAAGCTGGTATGACGTTATGTACAAATTCTTTAACATAAATAAAAATTAATGCAGCAGCAGAACAGACACTTAGTTTGCATTTTTGATACAAAAACGAAAAACTGGAAAAACTCGAAACGTAGTGAAAGCGAAAACTCACACAGCCACAGACAGTAGCTGAGCCACTGGTTGGTGGCATTATTCCAGTGAGAACATTTATCAGAGTTGTTTTTCCAGCACCATTGTGTCCAAGCAGTGCAGTTATCTGCCCTTCATAGATGTCCAGTGACAGCTCTGATGCAACATACACTGACAGAATTACTACTCAAGATTCACTACTGATCTACATTCACTGCATGGTGACAATACGCCATGCATAGTCAACTGCAGTGGCTAACTTCTTCCTACTGCTCACAATATTGGCGTCAATTCATTTTTGCACGGGTTCAACCTCTGGCTTCTGTTCATCTGGCCATTCTAAACAGTCGCTATATGCTCGGCTAAAACCTCTAAACTACATCTAGCAAAGATTGCAGTGATGGAACTTTCTACCTTCTTGACGATAAACAAACAATGCTAGATAGCTGATGGCACACGGCTGTTTCTGTACATATACTGGCAAGTAACAGACACAAAATTGTTGCATTTCCCTCGAATCTCCCAAAGTCCATAGTGGAGAACGACTGATTAGACTGAAAAAATTAAATAACAACAAAAATGACATAGACCTGCACTACCATCACATCGGCAGCTGACAGGGGAAGGTTTGTAGTAGTATATAGATATTCAACTTTTTCTCTATTGACACCATCGGCGATCCCACTTTGTTACTTCCCCAAAACTCCAAGACTTCCAGGACACAAAACCGTATTTCCAGGACGTTTTTGCAACCCGTCTGTGTCGAAATAAATATGTAGCAAAGCAGATGTAAGCAGTCAAAGACCACTGAAACAAAGGCAAAAGCAAGCAAGAAACAGAGTCTTGTAGAAATGTACCTAGCAGCTGAAAATACACATACACTGACTGACATATGCAACTGTTGTACAGCCGTAATACAAGTCGACCTCTGTTAGCTGACACCGAAGAATACACTTAGCACCGAGTTCTTTGCACCATCCTCATTTAATAAACCTTAGTTTGATGACACATTTTCACCAGCAGACAACATCATAAACACAGTGCAATAAAATTTCTCTTTTACTGCACTACTGGGAGCTTGCTAAAACGCAGATAAAAGGATTTAAAAGACAATTCTTATTAAAACTGAATTTCTTGCTAATCAATCTGAAAGCAGTGGCATCAAGCATGCATTTCTACTATTTCAGTACAAGCTGTTACCTTCGAGAGCCAATTTCTTTCCAAATGACTTGGAAATGCCACGAACTCTGACACGCAAATGCATCGTAAGATCGTAAGTACATCATTAATCAAAGATAAAAAGAATAGATTTAACAGCAGTGTTGTCAATAACTGACATTTAAGTTATTTTACGAGGATTCAAGTTTTAAAAACATGAACGCTCCTTTCACACTGGAAAGCTTCTTTCAAAAGTCACTTTCAAAGTCTGCGTTCAAAAAACTTTCCTGTTTGAACAGTCCACTTTCAAAAGCTTATCACTTTCGAAAGTCGCTTTCTCAAATTCTCATGTTCTTTTTGCGAATGTAACTGAGCACTGTGATTGGACAATCAGCCAACGTTTATTAACATTAAACAATATGGAGTAGACTGATGAAAAAGCTGTGCATTTGATTAAATTAATAAGACAACACAGTTAAAAGCACAGAATTTAAAAACAGATCTTTGGAAAAAGATGCAGACGACCACACAGCTATTGAATTGCAGACGTCTGAGGATGTTGTTAGCCTATGTTGAATGCGTCACCTTCACGTCCCAGTGCTGGCTCAGAGATTCATGTAGGCCTATTGGGGCACAGAAGGCCATGGTCGCAGACAAGTTTATGGCTAGTGACTGATTTGTCTGCCATCACACCTCCAAAAACATTGCATTGTGTACATACAGCTTGCAAAAGTATCTTTCCAACATGAATGTGATCACTTTCAAAAGTAAAACTTTCAAAAGTTTACCTTCAAAAGCGACTTTCGAAAGAAACTTTCCAGTGTGAAAGTGGCCTAAGGAATCATAACAAGTATCTCAGCTTTCGCAGACAAACCAGCGTGACACGCTGCATCACGGCAAATGGCAAAAGTTTACAACCACGTCCCTTTTGTTGGTGATATGCCATCCTGTTGTTAGAATTGATGTAGCCTACACGTGTACAAAATTTCACGACTTTAGGTCCAGCCATTCCAGTGATATGATTGAAGCCGCAAAATTACCTCACCACGCCCCTATCAGAAATGGTTTGTCGTCCGTATGCTGTGACTTGCACATTCAATCTGTACATCAAATTTAAAGTCAATCCGATCACCAATTATAAAGATGCATAAGGCAACAGAAAGTGTAGAAACTGAGGTGGTCTAAGGTGGTTAGGGTCACCCAAGGTCATCGGCAACATAACCATTTGACAGAGCGCATACGACTTTTTATTCAAATTTAATAGAAATTACGAGGCTATCTTGTACCGTTTTAGAGATATTATCCCTTATTTTCCAAAAGTAAAAGAGGTCATGTGACAGTGACCACGCCGCTAGGCTGGGACTTGCTATGATCAACATGCAAACCAAATTTGAAGTCTATAGCTTAAGCCATTCCAGAGATATCTTAGGGGACTATAAATTTAAAATGGGTCACGTGACGTGACCACGCCCATTTCAGGGATGGTTTGTTATCTGTAGGTTGGGACTTGTTATGTTCAATCCACATACCAAATTTGAAGTGTCTACAATTACCTGCAACAAAGAAATAAAAGGCAATGCCAAATGTAAAAATTCTCGTTGTGAGCCACCCCAACGGGGCTTAGGGGTAACGCACAGGGTTCATATATGGCTCGATGGAAAAAGCACTGTTAACTTCGTATTAGTAATAATTCAACTTTTTCACTAGCTCTCACGGCTGAGGCACTATTAAGCGAAATCTGTCAAAATCCGTGTTTTCTGAAGGGTGGGTCACTTTGAGTGCAAATTTTACGTAGATGGGGGACGTCGCCTGCAATTTATATATGGACCATTAGATAGAGGAATGATGTAGCTACAACGTTGCCACAGAAAGTTTTCACATAAAGAAACTTTGTAGCAGACTTCTTTCGACAGAGAGGTAACGTACACGTTCATCTACGGCTTGTTGGAAAGTGCGCGGTCAACTTCCTATTAGTGCTAATTACACTTTTTTGCCAGCTCTCACGGTTAAAGTGCTATGAGTGGATATTGCTCAAAATTGTTGTGTTCTAAAGGGGTGGGTCACTTTGAGCACAAATTTCAGGGTGAATTGGGGTCGCCCACCAACGAATGTTGGCGTCAAAATACTAGATCCCTGGGCTATCACGTGGTGGTGTTTGAGTGATCCTATGTTTAGCCATTTTGACACAATACCGGCGTGTGACAAACAGACAGAGAGACGGATGGACGGACACACGATGACAGCTAATACCCGCGCCAGCATAGCGTCGCGCGGGTAAAAGCCAGAGGTAATAGGAAGTAGCTCAGCTGTCAGTAACAAACTATATATGTGGACAAAGGTCATTCAAGGTCATTAGACATGACTTCACTGAAGAGCGTGCATATAATTCTCCATTACTGTTCCATTCAAACTCAATCTCTGTTTAATGTGGTTTATGCTGTAACACTACGTCTGCTACTTTTCCATACTGCCTACCATTTACTGCCTCCAATGAGGGAGTCTCTTAGAGATATCTCTTTCACACTCGTACCTCTGCACATCAAGCCAGCGCTGACTGCCTGATGGTGAGCTGTGACACAATACACTAAGGTGACAGCAATATAGCATTCGTCATGCACCATGTAGCAAAATCACAGACTTCCGACACACTCACACGATAGCATTTTTTGATGCCAACTCAGCTGGGACTGGTTCACATGTTGCATCTGACTGTGATCCACAGCCGATCAAATGCTCCGCTTTTCCATCATCTCTGGTAAATGCTGCAGACGGGCGTCGACGCCAAAATGAAAGTTTCAGCATAAAGCCCAAGTTTCTGCCTACATTACACAACACTACACTGTGGACGTCACACAGACACACCATTTTAATTGGAGCCGCACATTAAAAGCAGTTAACGTCGTGATTAATGTGGAACACATTAATTGCAATTAAGTATTTTATTCGCGATTAAAAAAATTGCCCTGTCATCACCCCATCTAACACATGGTTCTTCGGGCCCACACGAGCCTATGCTACAATCAGCATCTCGATCGGTTTAGCCGTTTTTTGGGCTCATGAATGAGAATAAGAGACAGACAGACAAACACACAGACAGACCACGCTAATCCATCTTTAGAAATAGTCCTGTTCTGTTCTGTTATTTAGCCGTCCTCGATCCGAGGGTTGGCCACACCATGGGCGTACTTTGTCAATTTATCTCTGTCATCTGTCATTCTGATTGACTCTTCCATGGGGAGTCCTGTCCATGTATTGATGTTGTCCATCCAGGCCGTGTGTGGTCTTCCTCGCCTGCGTAAACCTGGCATTGTTCCTTGGATTATCTCTTTCTCCAGGCAACTCCTTTGTTTCCTCATGGTGAGACCATAGTATGCTAGCTTCCTTGCTTTGACAGTGTCTACCTATTTCCTCTTTACTCCAGCTTTTCTAAGAACCCATTCTTTTGTTTTCTTTGTTGTACACAAAACCCGCAGAATCTTCCTCAGCCCTTTCATCTCAAAGGCGTCAAGACATGTTTCTTCATTCTTTCTGAGTGTGAAGCTCTCACAGCCATACGTTGCTACAGGCCACAATAGCGCTTTCATTAGTCATATCTTCGTTGAAATCGGTATGAAGTGACTCTCTATATTTTCTGCAGTGATGCCTCGATCACCTGCTCCCTGTTTAACCTGGTATGAAATTCTGTCATGCACTCACCATCTTCTGTAATCAGGGACACAAGGTACGGAAACGTATCCACTTGCTCATTCTGAATAAGTATGCTGCACGCTATGCTTTCACTCACCATTACCTTGTCTTGTCGACGTTGATGAGAAGGCTCTATTTATGGTTGACTCGGTCTAGGCGATCTACCATCTCCAGTAGTTCTGCCTCCAAAGTGGCCAACAGGATGATGTCATCAGCGTAGCGAAGGTTCGCGAATATTCGCCATTCAATTTGTAGTCCACCTTGAAATCGATCGAGGGTCTCCCTCAGTAAACTGAGTAAGTATGGAGAAAGGACACAACCTTGTCAGACGCCTTTCTTAACATGAAACAATTCTGATAGTGTTCCTGATACTTTGACCTTAGCGAGTTGCGTCATGTACAGTTTGGACAGCAATTCAATCAAGTGCAGAGCATATCCCATGTCCATCATAGTCACCCAGAGCTTATCATGGGAGATGAAGTCGAATGCCTTACTGAAGTCCACAAAGCACATATAGGCAATAGGCCGCTTCTAGCTAAACTGCGGCAACGTGGCCTAACAAATATAAATGCTCGTGGGTCTCTGCAGGTTACTAGACGATTAGCATTCACAGTAACTGTGTTCCCATCTTTTGACGGATATAGTAAGCTATTGATCAAAATCACACACTTATCCTACTCCACATGCAGATGTTTCATGTCATAGATGAACAGCCACAGCATACAATATGCTATATTGCATCTGCCTTGACAAATGTGACTTTACTACCAAAGTTTTCACATTCTATTTGTTTGTAAACGAGAAATATTGCTTACAGCACACCTCTAATGGCAACTTCAAAGAGGACGGCAAGCAGCAGGTAAAGGACACAGTCGATGAAGAGCATTATGAATGCTGCATATACTGGGAACTCACCGACACTTATCGTCTCAACATTCAAACCTCCTCTATGCACGCCAAGGTATTGTATCTGCAACAGCGACAACACAGTTCAAATGGAACAATGCATTTGGCACGCCTCCAGCAATATTCAAACTATACTATAATGTGGCAGTCAGCCTATCACGTGGCACTTGTAAATTCTCTGCCACACAAATGTCAATGATTATAACAGCAAAAAGGTGACCGGCTCCACGTGCTAGTCACTCCATGTTGAGCCCGGTCAGTACTGGGATGAGTGACCATCATCGGGCAGGTATACCACCTCGGTATGTAACCAGCCACTCAGGCCAACTCAGCCTCGCCATCCCTCCGTGGGTAGGTGCAACGAGTAATGGTGACAGTTTCGGCCATCGCTAGGGAAGAAACAGTGAGTTCTGTGTAGCAGTAGGCCCTGTTACGAGGACTGCTGGCATACTGATCTAGTCAGCTGAAGGCACTGGCTGCTAACCGAGTGGGACATTCGGCTGACATCAGTCGTACGCTGGCTTAATAGGGTCCATGAACCATCGCTGGCTAAAGCACTGCTCAACGGCATGAGCGCCATCGCAATAGACCTTGCAGACCTTGTAAAATCTCTTCTTCTTCTTCTTCCCCAAGTGCTACAAATGAATTCTGATGGAAGAAGTAGAGTGCTTATAAAGTCCTTAGACTGCATTCGCCATATCACATCATCTGTCTCCGCTAAAGTAACGTCTACAATTTCACCAAATGTCACCTGTCAAGTTTCCAAAATTTCTGTTAACAAAAGAAACAAAACTGCACAACGGTGGCTGGCAGTCTGCATAAAGCTAGCAGGTTAGTTGGTGAACAAAAAATCAGTTGAGTGAAAAAAGTGTGTGTGAAGTAATAAAATTAAGGGCTTAAAATCAATAAATAAAAGATTTTGGCATCATCAACGTAAATGCCTTTGCCACCTTGACGTATTGCTGTGACCTTGACCTGGACCTTTGACCTCCAGAGTCTAATCAGGTCATCAGTAGGGGCTATAGAACATTCCCTGTCAGTTTTGTCAAAACTGTGCCAGGTGTTCATGAGATATCGCAGTAACAATATCTGTCTGGATGAAAGGACAAACAAACAAACACAGTGGTTGGACAGCCCAAAAACACAATGCCCTTGTTGACAACGTTGGGTAGAAAAAGCGTTGAAAAACAGCAAATTATCAGCTCTTCATCAGGCTACTATGCAAACAGACCAGGTCTGCAGTTGTGTTCTTCCAGAATCCAGATCACTTGACACTATAAAACTGTAGTGCCATTGTTATTGTTGCTGTTGTTGTAGACTCGACAAGTATCAATTCACTGACTGAGTTAAAATTTTAGGTCCCACACAACACGAAACAGGTCATTTAGGAGACGTCCTTGGCTTAGTACTGAAAAACTAAATCAAACACAACAAAAGCAAATACGCATCAGTAACAAAATATACTATGACAAAAATTAACACACCAAAAAACTAAAGCCAGGTTTGGTCACCTCCTACCATCTCTGGCCTGGAAAAATAACGGGCCTATTTCGGAAGAAGTAGATATGTCAGGAAGTAAATGAGTAAAGAAGTAAATC
>Ga0209780_1001887_pt1 | contig 14376 bp, 9 predicted proteins | sample WorMetexBAHAMAS2_FD_187384 | JGI IMG/M metagenome (GOLD analysis project Ga0209780, IMG submission 187384) | Marine gutless worms symbiont microbial communities from Max Planck institute for Marine Microbiology, Germany - Inanidrilus exumae... | ecosystem: Host-associated > Annelida > Digestive... | reverse complement strand
GTAATAATGGCACCCCAGACCCCACCCAAACAAATCGTTTGCCGTCAGCTGCAAGCGAGTCGATATCGCTCAGATAGGTGACGGGTTGCTCGGTGATGATCAATGTCGCCGTATGCACCAAAACACGAACTGAAAGTTTATGTCGTCACAGGTGCACCATGCAAAGGCAATACAGGTAGCATGTACAAAACATTTTTCGTCAAATTCGGACATTTTTGAGATATGCAAGCGGACAGATAGACACACAGACATACAGATAAACAAAGAGACACACACACACATGCTATTCACAATACCTCGCACCCGTACCAGGAGTGACGTAACAATATTGACATCAACGTCAATGTTTAGACTCAGTGCCAGGCTGCTGCCAACCATAAGATCAAGCCAATGACTTGGGCTGTGAGTCCGCCCTTAGGCAGCTATCTTCCACAAGAACCATCGCCATTTATTATTACTATGCAGCACAAAAGCTGACAAACGCCCAAGAAAACACATTACATCCATGCTACCACCGTGTACACACTCAAAGTGTTTCAACATGTTACATAATTTTTAACAGTTTACAGACCAAATTGATTCGAATCAAACGCATCATCTGATCGAACAGACGACTTTCGATTAAGCAGAACTGTCGGTTACGGATTATTGGCAAACACTGAAACCTTCCATCTCAGCTCATTTTCTTATATCGTTTCAATTTTCGCAGTTCGCTCACATTTTTCAAGTTTTGAGCAAATTAACCAGGCAAACAAGATCATACACGCGTATAATACTGCACAGAACTAATACAGCCATTGCTAAATTACAGGCTTCAGAACCGAAAAAGAGAGTCCAGTCAACATCATGAGCCGACTGTAGCAAATCGAATCATTTTTCTGGCAAATAGTCCTTCACTAGTCGAGGTTTCTAGTGATCTCCTCATTCTAACTCATTAAGACAACTGTCAAACTGCTATACAAATACATGGATTTACTTTTTACATAGTTACTTATACTTTACCCATAAAGCAGATAAAGTATAAGCAAGGTCTTCACTTTCATAGCCAAGAAGAAAGCATGCAGACAGTGCCAACACGGACTATTGCTGGACCCAGAACCAGATCACTTCCAAACACTAAATGATTGTTTCTTATCCTAAGGTCCATCACAGAAAATTTCATCCACCAAGTTTGGAGTATGATACAATATGGTATATTTGTGTATGCTCAAAAGATGATATAATGGCCAGCTTAGTCTAGCGCACGGCACAGAAACAAAAAATTAAGGAAAAACTAAAACAAAAACCGATTAGCTCAGAAGAAACGGTGCTGGCAAAAGTCCGTGAAGGCAGTCCGGGAAAAAGAAGTGAAACTACGGGGGATAAAATTTGTGAAACAGGTAGGTTTTAAGCTGGGAGTGAAAAAGAGAGGGAGTTATGGATGAGCAGAGTGGTGAAACAGGAGAAGAAGAAGTGATAGGTGAAGTAGTAGGTGAGTCGGAAGTGGAGGAACTGGTACCAGAATGAGGCTGACGAAGAGATAACGGGAGTTGATTCCAGAATAAAGCTGATAGCAAAACCAGAGACAAACACGGGAAAGTATATCGACTGTGACTCAAGCAACACCTTACATACTACAGAAAACATCAAACTGCAATAGTGTGTACACCACACTGAGAAAACTATACCGGTTCTGACAGACTGAAAACTGTGACGTCAACACAAAAAGAAAAAAGTATAATTGGTAAATGAAATGCTATAGCAAAGTGAAGCAAAGCAAAGCAGAAGAAGGAAGAAGGGCGCAGGCACAGTAACAAGCTCAGCTGACTTAAATCATTGCAGACAACTTACTGCAGGTGAGGGTTGATGTATTTTCCAACGCCCGACTTAAAAACTTTTGGCTTGCTTTCATCGCCCGAAGATTTCTGAGCTGGCTTTCTAATGGCGGCCGCAGCCTCTTCAGCTGCTTTGGCTAATGCTTCAGTTCTTTCTGTTTTCAGCTGACAACAGATGCACACGCACACTTACACCAGTAGGTTAACAAACATTTTTCGGGTGGAAAGAAGATGGGTGCTAATCGTTTAGAACGGTATATTACTGTACAAGCAGAAATAACCTGCAGTATAGGTGCAAACACATGTAATTTCTCCAAAACATAGATCTTCAAAACAGCAAAGTAATCATTTGTAAATCTCAGATCAAACTGTAACATCAAAAATATTACTCTTACTAAATAAGCTTTTTGAAAAATCTACATACAACAAACTAGATGTACATATATTTCCTAACTGTATTGTAATATTAATAACATCACAGAAGTATTTACTTATGTTAAACTTAAAAATAACTTTTGATCTCATTTCAGAGAAAAGAATAGAAAATTGCAATTAACAATTATGTTAATGTAACACTGTCTGTGTTGATTTTCAAAAGCCATTATCGTTAGACAAATAATCACAGTCTAAATCTAGTATCTTCAGTTTTGTTATACTGGCGTTCTTTTCCAGGACCTCAGTTTTAGGCGGATCCATTGAAAAAGAAGCATTAGGAATGACTGGAGCGGGTTACAGTCCGGATGACCGTCATGTCAACCAACCAGCAGTGTCAAAGTATCAACCACAAAAAATCACCCTATGATCCTTTCTCAATTCACCGACTCATAAAGGACACCCTATAACACCCTGTAACCTGTACAATGGCTCCGTGGCATTAGTATCCCTTCATTTTTAAAACACTGACAAGGAATTTGAAACCACTCTTGTCAGAATTCAGATTTCGTAGAACTAAGTGTTGAACTAACCAACTCATCAACTTCTTCGTACGGATTTACGAACACTTGACAGTCGACTACCTTAATCTCTTCCTACAATTACAAAAATCAATCAATAAGTGATGTCTTTCAATGCTGTGACACAACAAAAATAAATTACATTGCTCAACAGTTCAGAGGAAATCAAAAACATAAACCGAAGTAGTGAAAGTCACGATATACAGAAAACTACACATAACAAATAACTAAGTCCAGAGTAACACAACAGTCTATCACCAGTCTAGTTATTGTTGACTTGAAAGGCAGAGGTGAGAAAAAAGGAATTGCTCAGTGGTTCAGAGGAAACTAAAAAATTGACTTCGATACACAGCGCCAAAGTGAATGCTTTCATCACCTCGAAGGACTGCAGTGACTTTGACCTCCAGAATCTAATCAGGTCATCAGTAGGGGCTTGTGAATATTTCCTGTAAGTTTCATCGAGATTACTCAAGCCATTCATGAGATATTGCGATAACGAGATCTGTTTAGAGGAACAAATAAAGTTGAACAGACGAACGCGGCAGATGGACAGCCCAAAAACATAACGCATTTGCCGACACTGTTGGTGGCAAAGGCATAATAAAAATATGAAATGAAGTGGTGATATTCTACTGAAAGTCACAATATGCAGAAAACTATACATAGCAAAAACTGAGTCTATAGAGACACAAAAGTCTATCATCGTTGTAAAGACGGCTATATAAGCCACTAAATCAGTATTCATTATCAGTAACATACCAACGGCCTGTCTTTATCATCTGTCTCAACTTTCTCCATCTTATCAAGTGTGTCCAACCCACCAACCACTCTAAACAGATGCACAGGTATTTAGATAATTACCCTTTATTCGAGTACACAACACTGCAAAAGCCATGTGCTATAATTCATCATGAAAGTTGGCACTGGCAAGAGGCCCAGACAGTGACCACAGATACATTTCACTGACAATATCAAAGACTAAACACTGAGTTTGACTGCATTAACATTAAATGGTTTTACATCCCACTCACTACTTCTTCCCCCAATCATTTAGCCTGGTACTGACAAAAAAGCTAACACAACAGAAGTATTCACCAGTAAATATAAAGATACTATAACATAAAATACACATAAAAATTTAAAGCCAGGCTTGGTTGCCATGTAGGATGTCCAGCCTGGAGTGGCAGAACACAATTAGTACAATTAACAACATAACAACAACAGCAACCACCACCATCACCGCCACCATTTACAAACATTATACAGGCTAATCTGTGTTAGCCAGCACCACAGTTAACAGGGATGTGGTCTCGGTCTCAACGTCTTGGTCTCCAGACGGTCTCGAGACACACCAACGTCTCGTCTCGGTCTCGAGAAAAAATTACAACGGCTCGGTCTTGTCTTGGGAGGCTAACGTCTCGATCTCGTCTCGGCTATTTGTGTCTCATGCCAAGACGTTATTTTGCCCAAATTTGCAAGCCATATTATTAAAATGAGCCAAATCAGCAGTCACTATTATGGCAGTGTTAACACGAATAGGGAATATGTCAATGCATTACTTACTGACGAAAGTTTCAGGTTGATGAAGTGCGTCATGGTTACGACTGCAATCATTATAATGTGTAGGCCTAGGCCTATTTTAACGTCTCAGTGACGTCTCGTGACCTACAAACGTCTCGTCTCATCTTGGCCTTGTCTCGGCTGGTGAGGCTAACATCTCGGTCTCAGCAGGTGAAGGTCTCGGTCTCGTCTCGGTCTTTAACGTTTCGTGCCCATCCCTGCCAGTTAAGAAATGGTAAAATTTTATTGGAGCACCTTTACTGCCAGCACTGACTGCAAGTAGCACATTTAGATCCGAGAGAAGATGCTGAGAGTTCTTCTCAGCAGTATTACCTACTCCGTTTCCGTACCATAAATTAACGCAATTAAATGAAAAAACTCATTATTAGCAGACTCTTACCGGCCGAACACAGTGTGCTTGTTATCAAGGTGTCGTGCAGATCGGTACGTCATAAAACTACAACAACATAAAACAATACATGCGAAGTGCAAATATTTTACACTATGTGCATGCAAACGAGTTTCGTTTGCTGCACCTTAGGTATACCATCACTCCGATTTTGCTTTCTGCTTGGAAAAATACACATTTAAATGAGAAAATCAGACAATAACGCCGAGGGAATTCTGTATCTAAATATGCAAAAATAATTTGACAACTGGTTAATTATTGGGCATTCTGTAAAAATAAGCAACAACTATGAAGCAAATTAATCCGATGAGGAGAGGTAACAGAAAACATCCAAAACAAGTGAAACGTCATTTTGCAGTATAGTATAATTAACATCACCATGACCATAATCACCACTCCCTTCATCATCACCACCATCAGCACCACCACCACCATTACCACTAGGCCCAGTGTTTTCTGTGAAAAAATTTGCCAAATTATGCGGCTCAGTTTAGTAAATTCTGCAACTTAACCGCAGCCTCCCATTTACGAGTAAACTGAGCTGTCTGCTGTTCGATTAGTGAGCTCATCATTTTAACCTACATGTCATTTGGAAATACAGGCTTCTATTTTTAGAACAGCATATATCATACCTGGACTGTAGGTCTACCGATATAAAAGCAGAAACAAATGTGTACGAGCACAATCGGAGTGAATGGAGGTCATTTTAATAGATTTATTTACACTGTACTACGTCATCACATTAGCAATCACATTAGCGATCGAATTAATCACCAGTTATTTTTCTAAATTCTGCAGAAATGGGGAAATTGAGCGGCAATGGGTAAATTCCGCGGCTCGGCTCAAAATTCTGCAACCCGTGGAAAACTGTGAGCCCTAACCATCATCAAGTCCTGCATTATAATGGCTGTTTTTCTGGTAAATATAGGTTAACCAGATTCTCCTTGGCTTTCTTCTTCCACCTGTTCTAAGATCACTTGGCACAGGTACTTTCATACACTGGATGCCCTTCTGTTACCTATGCACTAAAGTAAACATAAAACACTAGAAAATGAATAACGAAGTTGCAAAACGTATATAAAAATGAACGTAGAAAAACGACGACGACGATGACAACTCGTCTAACAGCCTTTTTCCAGGACACAGAAAAAATTGATTGACTGAGTTAAGGTTTCATGTCCCACTCGACAAAAAGTAGGTTATTACAGACGTTCTTCCCACCCAATCTCTTGGCTTAATAGTGAAGAAACTAGATCCAATAAAATAACAAAAAGCAACACTGGAATAAACTGATCTAAGCTAACACAAAAGTAAACCTAAACAAACACACACAAAAACTAAATCTAAACCAACATGGAAATTGACGTAGAAAAACTAAGTTGAAATAAGCAACAGAAGACAAAGTTGACAGCTGGTTTGAACAGTGAACATGGCTTACAACTGAGACTTGTTCGTATTCGGTCCGGAGTTTGCCATGCTGAGCACACCACGGCCACTGTGTGTCAGGTTCGGCTTAAACTCATCCTTGAATGCTTCACCCCAGACTGACTTGCCTCCTTGACCTGTGCCGTCAGGGTCACCACCTTGAATCTAAATACATGATAAATCACTTAACTTACTATTCAATACCACGCGATTATGCCCCCACCTCCCCGACCTTCATCACGACATCACATCTGGTCAGATTTGCCACCTGTGGACATGAACACACAGTGGAAAGAGGACTGGCAATCAGCTTTGGCAACCAACCATGCCGTAGTGGTGGATCCCACCCATCAGCCAGGCTTTCCTTGCTGTTCATGGTCCTTGTTGAACTGCTTCCGCACAGGCCAGGGTCCCTACAAAGCATCTCTGTACCAGTGGGGGCTGACACAGTCACCGAACTGCTCGTATGAGCCCCAGAACATAAGCCACATTGTGGACTCCTGTCTGAAAACCAAGTTCGAAGGTGGACTGACGGTTCTACATGATGCTGACTACAGCACTCGTATGTATAAAACTGACCATAGCATTCCACCCAACACAGAATAGTTCATTTCACACACATTCTTCCCAGCCAATCACGTAGAATGGCACTGAACAAACTAAACCTAACACAGCAAAGCTGGACATGCACTAATAAAAATAAACCTAAGGTTACTTCAACACAAAATAAACATGAGTAAATTAGCCCCATGCGGGACTGACGATCACTCTTCGCAACTGACGTTTCTGCCATGTCCAAAGTCACGTGACACAAAAACTAGGATAAATACAAAAATCAGGCCCGATCAAATTTAGACATTGTGCCCTAGTTTAGGAATCAGTGGTCAGTTGCCAGCCCCCATTGTAGTGTAATTGCTGTTCATCAGTTCCTATAACATATCAGTGCCTAACGACTCTCGTTCTATAATATCTTTTCTGTGTTGGTCTGGCTTTGGAATGCTTCTCTTAGGTAAATCCAAAAGAAGCACTCAAGGGACCTCCCACCCACGGCACCAGACCTGCCCCATCCACCCCTATACACTAACTGGTTAAACGTTAAGAGTTTACCATGAAATTCCGAATTGATCGGTGAAATATGGTGTCCTTGTAGTAACCATCAAGGCAGTGTTTCAGAAAATTTTCACAAGTCTTTGGAACCTAAAACAGCACAACGGCAAACTTTCATTCCCTTCAGTGCAGCATAATTGCTAAATGTAAGGCCAAGCCACTTGTAAAGAGTTTCTACTTTAGCCTCCACTCAGTGCTCTAACACTGACAGTTGGGTGGCCACAAGAACATCTGTCACACAAAAAATTCTGATCCACTAATCTCCAAGAGCTCTCTTTCAAAATAGGAGCAGGAGGATCAAGGGGAAACCGATTGTCCAGGCTCACCTGAAAAAAATGCCTTTAAATGGCAGGAGTAGCAGTAGCAGTAGCATGTGAAATAATAATATTCACACAACTTATGCGAAAATGGAGTAAATGCCGGCACACGCCAGTAACTATTCAGGAACAGTGCACAGTGCAAGCGTTGTACGACTAAGCCACTATGGTAGGCCACATTGAAATTCTAAAAGAATTACAATATATCACCTGTAAAAATAATGCATAATGCATAATGCTTATGCATTATTGTCACATACACAGATCGTTTACACAAACACATACTTAAGGTCACAAATCAACAAGTACGTCCATCTTTGAGGACGGACGTATATCCACACATGCCGATCCTACGTCCACACGCCGTGCGATTTCACGATCGACACATCCGTAGTCTATACGGCCCGGTGGGCGTGGTGTACACATGGGCTGATTCGTCCGATTTTGGGCTTCTGGGGGAGCAAAGTTCACAAAAATGTGAGATTCCCTGCCTTGGACGCCGATGAACTGCCATGCAAAATTTGACGCTGATAGCTTTATCCTCAGCAGAGAAATCCGTAACCATACAAACACACACACACACACAAGCAAACAGTAACTGATATATCCACACCTTGCCTATCAACATGTGTGAATAAATAACACAAGACGTACGAAATTCAGTCAACAATAAGATAAAATCGGACATCATTACACTAACATTGTTATAAATAACAATACGACTTTGAAATGTAAAGATGTTGGTTCCATACAATATTTAAATCTGATTAAAAGACAGAAGCTACATGCATCTGAACATTGCCATAAATTACCAACAAAGCCATACCAATTATCTGCATCATAATTTATGAAAAACAATATCCAAAGTGCATCTATAGATGCAAAAATAAGAACAGTTAGTGATTGATAATCACCATATCAGCATGCAGTTCCAAGTTCAGATTCCCCAGCGTTGTCACAAGTCGTACATATGCTTTCTTCTTGACGCGCTTGTAACGTAAGATATCTTCGTCGACAATTGCTACAGACATTCACAAGAACTGCAAGTTTCAATGAATTACAGGCTATCTGATTGGAAGATAAAGAAGATTCACAAAAAAAGCCCAATATGAAACAAATATTGAGCTTTTGACCATAAACAAGCTATAACTTGTAGGTAATGTTTATCACCAATACGCTATACCCATAAACATTTTGAACAACTTTGGTGGAAATCAAGTTAGACAGTGGACAGCAGGCTAAAGTCCATTTTGTCAGAAAATTTGAACTTTTTGGTAAAAATGAGTGTGAGATATAGTCAGTTATAGAAACTGGCAAATTTTGGCAAAATACATTATAAACCAGAGGTGCTGAGTAACATAGCCTGTCAAGATGGTGTATAAAAATTACGGGTGCAACTTAAAAGTCTGTCTACAAGAAGTTGAGTACATTGTATAAATGAAGGATGCATACCAGCTTCATGAGCTGTCTCTGGTTCCATCACAGTGGACGTAAAACCAGTAGCAACTCGACCAGTCGAATAATGTGCCTACAACATACAACAATAATGTGTCACTAATTATTTTACTTTTCACAATAGCAATTACCGTATAAACTCGCATATAAACCGTCCTGCGTATAAGCCGACCCCCCATTCCTATGACAGAAGATCTAGCAAAAATTAGTGACCCGCGTATAAGCCGGTAATGAAAATCAGCGACGAACGTTTACCCTACATCTAGGCCTTGACAATGCGTAAGTGTCAGCAAGTTCACAACAACGGTGACGGGAACATGCGTGCTATCGCACGTGATAGATTTTATTGTAAGCAGACGTCGTACACCGACTCCAAGCTACATCACGTGACGTTATGTCCGTCATAACAGCGTTACTTGGCAGGCTCAAAGCCACCAAAGTCGTCATCAGATGCGTCCGAGTCCAACGGTCCAAGTGTTGGAATGGTGTCAAGTTACAAGTCTGTGGGTGGTCAATTAGAACCCCGCCGACGTGCTCTCCCCATGCATCACACATCCACGTAGCCCTGGTGACCTACTAATGGTTCACGCCGTGTGCGGCACACACACAGTGAGCGTCGCTGACAGATAGCCGTCATGCTGACTGTCGACTCTGGCTGTGTGGCATGACCCGCGTATAAGCCAAACCCCACAACGTGAACGTTGAAACTGAGCCAAAAATTGTCAGCTTATACGTGAGTATATACGGTAACACTTTCTGACTTCAAAGTGTTTACCGACAAATACAGTTTTACTGTATATCAAGATAACAAGTCATCAACATACCGCATTAATAGCGTCTGCCCGTGGCTTTGTTCCTTCAGCTTTTTCCTGCAAATTCATAAAAAATTGAGACACAAAATGCAGATAAACTACACACAAACAAAAACAGTTAACTGTTAATTATTACATTTATCTTCTTTTTGTTATGTAGTTTCTAAACTTGTCTCAAAACGTATCTCTTGGCATATTCATTTTGACTGGTTTTACAGCAGCAGTACTCTGAACACATCAGATGTTGCAGATAATTTAACATCACAAATGTAAAATTATAGTGCTCTCTGCCAAAGACCAACTAATGCGTGGTGGCTTAGTGGTAGGGCGTTGGACGTGCGACTGACAGGTCGCTGTTCAATTCCCAGGCGGTCTGCTTTCACGTAACATAGGTCAACTCAGCCTTGCATCCCTCCGGGGTCGTTAAATCGAGTACCTGCTTTGGCTGGGAGTAAAGGCAGGATTCTCACCTCTGTCGGGTGGCAGGTAACACTGTGTGATCCCATATGGCATGTGAGTTTCCCGTAGCGGTGTGGCAGAGTTGCTGCGAACTGCTATACACTTAATTTACTTTACTTTTAATAAGTTGCGATGTCAAAGGCACATACTGGGGCAGAATATGTGCGATCAAGCTCATCCAGAATTCCACGAGTTTCGGCGTTGACTGACTTCAGATGATATCTTGAGTCTTTGCGTGCAGCTTCATCTTCTACATAATGTACAGTAAATTGCATTATGCAACCAAAAACACACAATCACAACAGTTAACAGCCATTTTGCAGCTGAAGCTGGGATCGCCGGTTGCTCCGTTGATCTGGGGCCTGATTTACAAAAAATCTTAGGAAAAATCCTAAGTTTATCATAAGTTTTTCCTAAGTTTATCTTAAGTTCATCCTAAGTTATAAAGTTAAGATTTTCATAGATTTTTACATGAAATTTACTAAAGCAATACTAAGACTTACTAAGTTCTTCCTAGATATATGCAGACAATTCTGTGAAAAAATGTAAAGATATTTTTTAGAAATTGCATTTTTGTTATTAAGTCTATCTTAAGTTTTGCATAAGTTCATCTTTAGTTTTTCTTAAGATTTTCCTAAGTCACACTTTATCATAAGTTTTTCCTAAGTTTATCCTAAGATATTTTGTAAATCGGGCCCCTGGCCACCCGTTCCGAAAGATAACCTATGGGGATAAACCGTGTGGTTTTTTACAGGTGAGATGCCTTTCATGTCACCCAACCAACAGCATCAAAAAAAAACTTGAAAGCGCTAATTCTTCATCTTTTCTTGATTCATCAACTGATTCATCAAGCTTCCTGTTTGCCAGCTCTCTAACTCCAGTATCAAAACATCAAGAACACAGAAATATATGCTATGAGTCAAGACTTTCTGACACTGCCGGTCACTCTCTGCCACTCTCCTGATTACATATCATAAGAAATCATCCATGTTATCAAGCTCATCCAGAATTTCAGCGCCTCTGATTCGTTTCCACGATTTTGGCACTATATAAATTTGTTTGTACGTACGTATGTTATACCTTTAGTTGTTGACCTGTCCATGTAGCCGATTGGTCTGCGCACTCAGCCACCAACGTGACATGCTCAGTGGCCGAGGTTCGCACCTCAGCCCGGGCACGTCCGCCTACCAAAGAATTATTTCTAATTTTTCCTATGCACATGATGAACAGGGCGTTAATCTCGGGCAGGTAAGACGGTTCGACGGTGTCCTCTATAAACTGTGACCAATGACCATTGCTGATGCCTTAATTAGCAGCGTCAAGGTGTCAGCTGCGCTGACGTGAAAGACAAAGCAGACAGATGTGGCAAAGTCCACTGGCTAGGCGCTGAAGAAGTGTCAGTTAGGTGGCCAAGCGCTGAAGATGTGCCGGTCAGGGCTGGCGCTAAATAAGTGCCAGTCCGGGCTTAGCCAGACAGTAGGCCACACCTAGAGGGGGCATGCATAGAAATACCTAACAAGCTGCTCACGCCTACTGTTCCTTCCTCCACCCTACACAATACGCACATACACTGCACACACCTACCAATTCCCCTCCTCTCCCTGGGCTGGCACATTGGACTGATATAAAGGTCTCAGCACTGGGGTTCAGAGTAGGCTGCCCGCAAAAAAAAACAAACCACCTTTATTTGAAGTTTATTCTCATAAAAATACATCGGCATACCTTCGTTGACAAGTTTCAGATTCTTGCGAATGTGAAAAAATGATGCAAGGTTGAATTTTTCGAGGCTTGTTTGATCCTGGATGGTTATTATGTCTTTGCGAGTGAACGGCTCATCAGTAACAAGGTCCTTCCAGTTGTTTGGCTTAATGTTCAACTGCTCAACTGCCTAACACATTGTCACACAATCTCTTGTGATGTATCGATATCAACGATAGTATTGACAGTGTAGATTAACATTTCTTATCATCATAACAACAACACTCTCGACCCAAGGCTACTATAGGAGTTCATAAAGATTATTAGCTGCTAGTCTCACATTCATCATCTATACATAGGTTGACAACGACGTAATTTGTTCATTCCCATCTATGTCAGCTGTTCCAGCCTCCATGATGTAGGGCAAGGAAATGTAAACATTATGCAGCACATACAGTCATATCGCTGATCTGGCGCCAGCATGAAGCTTTTTGTAAACCTACTGATTCAATTTTGTGACAAATCATCACCAGTTAACTTCCCACAGTACGACATCTTGCCCTACAACATGGAGATCGTATCGTGACCACAGATTACTGTGACATCACTTCACCCTATCTGTGGTTAGTATTCAGATCAAACGTTGGTGCTCTTTTAACCCACTAATAGCCACATCACAAAAGAACAATGTAGCACAATAGGCAACTGACTTGTTTGCACTGCCAATGCATTCAAAAGAGCTAAACAGTCCACAAACAACAATGCAATCAAAGCAGAGGAATCAAATTAGATCTTTCCAATGTAGAAATAGACATTAGCCAAAACCAACTTCATAGCTGAGAACATTGCCGCTGGTTCGAATTGCAACAATATGTGAATTTTCGTTGAAGATTCTGAACGTCACTGGACAGTGATATTTTCCTGAAAAGACAATGAAACAACATTAAAGCTTACATGCTAGACAAAACAAAGTGTCGCCCTAACGGGACGTAACACTACTGGCCAGCCGTGCAGTGTTACCGTAGAGCTATAATTAGACTGCAGGCGGCATGACGTCATCGCCTGGCCTGCACAGGTGAAGCCACCTGCAGGCCAGCCATGGAGTGTTACAGACGACGACAGACGCCAGCAACAGTTACTAGTCTGGCCCCCTACACTATGTGTAGGCGGGCCAGTAATAAACAACAAAATATCCCCATATCCTGAAGAAAAACTGACCAGGACTGATCAACTAAGTAGTTTGACACAAGCAGATTGAGCTTATTCTGTTAGACACGGAGCATGCGTGAGACATTTGATCGGGAGCCAGTGATGGACCAGCTAAGAATAACTAAGTAGAAATATCTTGGACACATGATGCAAAGAATGACAATAACAATAACAGCATTGCCAAACTAGCACTACAATGGACAGTGGACGTCACAAGGCCAGGTAGGAAGTTGGTGACCAAAGAACACCTGAAACTTGCATATCACACAACTAAACAGTTAAATTAATTTTTTTTAAATATTAATTACATTCACATTCAACAACAAGAGGGTTCTCTATTCAATTACATTTAAATCAATGCAGACGATATAAATAACTGAGACAATGGGAATCAGTAACACGTAACAAGTATGCAAAATATGATCTGTTCAATAAAGTGTATATTTAATAAAAATCCAGAGCAAAGTATTGAATACCTTCAGCATTCTTAAAGAAATTCAGTTTAATAAGGTCTTTTGCATTTAATTTCTGCAACAAAAATACTTTTAACATGATTACACACATGCTTACAGCACTAAACCACAAATATATAGTAATCACATTCAAAATATGCTCGAGCTACTGCTGTTACTACCACCACAACCATCACCACCTTCACCATTAAAATTTCCATTTTTCAATCAACATATTTTCTATGCTTGCCACACGTAAAGCTGATGTCACTCAAGTGTTTCACTAGGAATCCTTTGGAGACCACTGCAGTAAGTTCTTTACAGGCCAGACTTGAGCGTTATTTCAGTGGCCTTTTACACATCATACCAGTTTCTCATGGTATTTGTGGTATTGGCATGGAAACTCAATCATCCTAACATTAACACTAACATTCACCCTGCTAAACTCTACTAACTGGGTGGTTAGTGTATGACATTCATAAATGGCATTGCAAAGATCAAAACCTTGCAAGAACAGGCAACCATCAGGTTGGTTGATTGGAGTTTAACGGCGCTTTCAACACAATGTAGGTCATATCGCGCCTTTAAGGTAAGATTATATTAAAAATATTAACATTTAATGAGTATTAATTCTTGTGGAAAGATAATTGTAAAAAGACAAAATTAGAAAAAAAATATATATGTAGGAAAAATAGCAGATTTAAAT
>Ga0209780_1001886_pt1 | contig 14376 bp, 9 predicted proteins | sample WorMetexBAHAMAS2_FD_187384 | JGI IMG/M metagenome (GOLD analysis project Ga0209780, IMG submission 187384) | Marine gutless worms symbiont microbial communities from Max Planck institute for Marine Microbiology, Germany - Inanidrilus exumae... | ecosystem: Host-associated > Annelida > Digestive... | reverse complement strand
CGTCAAAGTATGTACATAAATTTTCCACATTTACTACATATATGCAAGGACTGGTGAGCTACTTTGCCGACAGAATTTCAGATTGCACGTGAAAAAGTGGTGGTGACATGTCACCACCGTCACATACGAAGTTGCGCTTCTGGGCCGCGAACGCATATGTTTTGGGGCTGTCCTGTTCATTCGTCAAGACAATATATTCTCATTCTGTAAAATAAGTAAAAAGTAAAGTAAACAGTGTTTGGCAGCTAGCAACAACTTAGCATCACCGCTACGGTAAACTCACATGCCATACACAACAAGATCACACAACAGGTCAAAGGTCAAGGTTGCCGCAGGCCCAGCAGAGGTGAGAAATGAGAATCACGGTTTTAACCCCAGTCGAAGCAGGTACTCGATTTAGCGACCCCAGAGCTAGGAATGCAAGGATAAAAAATTTGAGAAAAGAAAACAATAGGATGCAAAGAAAATCATGTAGGAATTTCCTGCTCAACAATGGTCTAGGAGAGGACTTCAGCATCTTTTTAAGTTATAGTCATGATGCTCAGATGATAATAATTCGTCCCGATTTCTGCTAATTAACCGTAGAATATTTCGAGTTTGATTTTCTGTTGCTTATGAGTATATCAAGATATCACTGTTTACCTCGCATAATTACGGTTGTTAATATCATAATAGTAAAATTAATGAAAAATAATTTTGGGCCACCCTGTACGACGTCATCAAGCTCGTATTTGCACAGTGAAATTGCAATATAAATTATTATTTCACGGCTACTTCAGTCATTATCAGCGCCGTTCAGGGTGAGGGAGGTAGAGGAAGGGGAAGGGAGGAGACCATACCACCTCCATTTGTAAGAGCCACTTTAAGCTCTGATAGATTCAGCGGTGATATACTGTGCATGTTTGTTAACGTTGTCCTGGTGTATGTCATCGGTGAAGCTTTCATTCTTATTGGCTCGCGCATAGTTCTTCTGTAGTGATAAAGTAGTGTAGTAAATAATATGATGCTGTAGCTTGCATTAATTTGTCGGCTGATCAAGTGATCATATGAATATGTTAATGCTGTGCATGCACTTATAGGTAGTATGTACGGTTGAAAGAAAATGCATAGTCAAAACTAGAGATTAGTTTGTTGCAGTTAAATGGTAAGAATTGGACGTTTTTTAAAAGTTTACGACGTTTTTATCTATTCTATGTTGTAGGGATTTAGACGACTATATATCACGGTAGTAAATTCTGTAGCACATCGTGACTCATTGTGATAGTTTATTGTCGTACATGTCTGCATGGTTCAGTAAGTAACAGTTTTGTGACGTAGGCCTACTTATGGTGGTCACAAGCATGTAGGTCTAATGCGCGTGCGCAGAGACAGCCTGTGGGACCCTCCACCCCGCGTTTTCCCGAAATTTGCCAAAATAACCCAAATTTATACACTTCAACGGCCTAAATAGACCTACATTGTTCCTGTAATGGCTGCTGATTCAACCTTTTTACGCCTATACCTACATACACTCTGTTTTTGGCTAACCAGCCACCCAGGCCAAGAAAGTGATGCGGAAAGTCATTTTCTCGAATTACTTTGGGGGTTGGGTCGTTCCCCCAAAAGTGAACATTCGGGGTTAATTGGAGCGGGTTTCTACAGACCGGATGGTCTTTTTGTCGCCCGACTAACAGTGTGAATGCAGCAAAGAGAATCATCATGTCATACCTATGACCACATACCACAAGGTAAAAGGTGAAGGATTTCCATACTCGTTACCGAGCGTTGGGCCCGGAGCTGATCCGGGTGTACAGGCAGTCAGCCCGCAGGTGACTATAAGTCATCCACCCGGCGGTAAATTGCCATTATTTTCTGCCAGGCCTGCGGTTACATTCCCAGCCGCAGACCACCACCGCCGTTTGGCGAGTACCAACATATACTGCTTGGTGACAGAGGCACATAGGTGTGATCAACTTGCCCAACATTGTTTCTCAGCTTTTGCCCCGAGTAGGATTTAAACCCACGACCTGTTGATCGCAAGTCGAACGCTCTACCCGTTGCGCCACCTACGCTTCAAAAACGTTCCAGTGGAGACCACAGACCATACAGGAGAGGAATAATGATTCCTTCCACGGCGTCCCTTTCAGCCCGTCCAGTCCACCGCGCTTCAATTGCCCATACTAATTTACCGGGCTTTCTCCAAAGGCACTGCAGGGGGCGCCACCGTGTATGTTGTACGCATTATGATATCAAATTTTGTTCAGTTTATCTGTGTTGTCTCATTTAATATCGCGCTTTTGCGTCGTGCGTTGACTGTCTGTCGCCAGGGAAGAACGGAAACCGTCGAGGTAATGGTCGGTCAGGACAGCTTACATGCGTTCGTTCTCGCACTGTTTCGGCTGCAGAGTTTTCGCTTCGTAGATATATGCTTGGTTTATCGTTAATTATTGTTTATTATTGAGCACCGCAGAATTCATGGCACCGCTGTTGATTGTTGCGCGTTTGGCCGCACAAATTGCACTGCTTTCTTATTTATTGTTCATTGTAGACAGTACACGTTTCTGGATACTGAATGTTTGTCGGACTTATAGTGATTTTCTACGCCCCTTCCCGGGGGTGGGATTTCCCACTCTGAGCTTAGCCGCAACTCCCACCTTGAAAATATATTTCTGAAAGAAAAATTCACAGCGGTGGGGCAAGAGGAATAAACGAACGACGGGAACGACTGACGGACAACCTGGTCTATACGAACTCCCCGTCCGGAGGTAGAATGCTAGAAAACCCACTGTGCGTTTGTTAATTGCTAAATACCTCAATCGCTGCACTAATTAGTAATTATTGTATTATTAGTATGTTGTTTTTTTTACTAATTTTTGTTTTGCTTGGTTATTCTTTATTCTGTCTCTCTCTTTTTTCGTCTATTCGTTTTTGCTTCTGTATTGATCTACGGCGAATAAAGTTGAATTACAGACGTATGTTAATCAAAAGTGCGGGAAAAGGTCTGGGCCCTTAATGTATCGACACTTTCACGAGTTGGACCCGCTATCACCAGCAGCTCTTTACCAACACCTTTATTATTGGTCAGGCAGATCATTCGACCCAGTGTGTGTTGATCGGTAAGCAAATAACAATGCTTACGTAATCGCGAGATCGACCAGAACCAGCCCGGAGACGCGGACGCTGCGAGACCGACCGGCACGGGTTATGTAGATTTTAAACAAGGTAAAGGCTTCCCATACTCGTTACCGAGCGTTTGGCCTGGAGCTGATCCCGGTGTACAGGCAGTCAGCCCGCAGGTGACTATAAGTCATCAACCCGGCGTTAGGCTGCCGTTACTTTCCGCCAGGCCTGCGGTTACCTTCCCAGCTGCAGAGCATCACCGCCCCTTGGCCGGTAACAAGTTATACTGCTTGGTGACAGAGGCACATAGATGTGAACAACTTGCCCAAAGTTTTTACGCAGCCTTTGCCCCGAGTAGGATGTGAACCCACGACCTGTTGATCGCAAGTCCAACGCTGTACCCGTTGCGCCACCACGCCACCTTTATGTAGATTACTTTTACGTAATCCGGGAAACGTGCAGGCATTATTGCATGAGCTTTCACTGCAGCTACTTCAAGGTTTGCTTTGGGCTTTTGCGTGTGTTCCTATGTCCGTAAACTTCCCGCGTTCTGTTTGAATAACTCCGTCAAAAATAAGCGGATTTAATAATTATTCTTGGTTCGCGGCATCCTGAGAAAATTTGACGTAGCAATTTTGACTTTGTCCACTGCACCTGAAAAAATGTCACCGTACTACGTTGTGAAATGCTTCAGCACTGCCATTCCCACATTTCGATCTTAATTTTCGTTGATTTTCTCGGTCTAACTAAGCCAATGTGGCCATAGTTTATACTTGAGCTAGGCAAATTTTTAGCTGCCAAATTTTCTGAGGCTTTTGCATGCAGGTATCTATTGAAATCGCCTGTTTTTATCGTTATTTAAGACGAATTGGAAATTTTTTAGCGACAGTGTATTCATCTTAGTTCATATTGATACCTGAAACACATGTATATTATATACACAGTGTGTACAACTGCAATAAGTACAAATTGATGTAAAATCATTGTCTGCTGCTGGGCAATATTTAAATTATTTATTTCTGTCGTCTAAAGACAGTGGCTTTGCAGTTCTCTATTGTGTTTGGTATGGTATTTGTGTTTTTATATTTTCCTTCCATTGTCATCTCTCAACTATACATGTACAAACGTTTGATACGTGTTTTTTTATTAAAGATCAATTAATTAGTAGCCTCACTAATAGAAATACATTTTAAAACGTCTTTGTTTACTTCTGAACAAGCATTAACAACGTAATCTCTGTCATGACGGTCCGGTACAGAGTTGTACAAGGACTTAGAATAGTCATGCCACATATGGCATAGGTAAAAAGGAGTGAAAATGTCGATAAACATTTATTTGAGAGTAAAAATAATGCGGTTTTGTTGGTCGCAGAGAGAAACCTGAGCCGGTGACAGTGGCGCCAAGTTTCTCAAAGCGAATTCATAGTCACGATGTGCTGCTTGGATCGCCGGCCAAGTTCTCATGCAGAGTCGAGGGTGAACCGCGCCCGACTGTCACCTGGTAACAGCCTATAATGTTCGTTAGCAGTGACACCGTCGCAAGCATTAAGGTGGACACAGCGGTGCTTCGATAACATTTAGTCGCGTTGCATTAAGCCCCATCCACACCAGCATGAACGTCAAAGCAACATTGTCGAATGCTACGAGTTGAACGATTTTTTCGACAAAGTCGAACGTTTCTTCGACATTGTCGCCGTTTTGGCAATAATGTTGCCGTTTTTGGCAACAGTGTCAAAAGGAAATTTTGTCATTTCGAAAGGACGAAATTTTACGAAAAATTCATTCGAGATTGTTCCCAAAAACGGCAGCAGTGTCCCAGCAACATTCGACTTTGTCGAAAGGACCATATTTTACGATGAACTCGTTGGACATTGTTGCCGATTTTGGCAACTAAGTTGCATTTTGCTTTGACAAAGTCGAACGTTGCTTCGACATTGTTGCTGGTGTGGACGGGGCTTTAGGCATGTTTGTGGTATCGGACAGCTCCGATTGGCGAGTCGGGATTAAACTATAGACAAACTTTATCTCGTTCGCAAGACCATATTATTATCCCGTCGATGCGTCTCCACCGTCAGACTGCTGAAAGCGTTTTACTTACTTCTGCTTTCATCACGGCCAGCGACGAGGCCAGAATATAGTGTTTGGGGGACTATAGCTCCAAAAAACAATGGCGAGCGCGGCATCTCAAACCCATAGTGGGGTCCAGGGGGTCAGAGGCAGGCCGTCAGAGGGCAAAGCCCCGTGAAACTGTAAGCCATTAAAAAACTAAGTGAACGTTACTGCGCTCTGGATACGAGTATTTGACCTTTGATGCTTTTAGATATTTCGTCCGTTACTGCGCCCTTGTTATGGGTGGTAAAGCGGCTGTCGCACTTTGAAGTGCATCTGGGGGGGGTTATCTGTGGTACTTGGGGTGGCTTAGTTTCTTTAGCCCATTGTCATTGCCGCTGGTTCAGTTGACGGCTGGTGTTTTGAAAGTGTGGACACATGAGAATGGATAGGTAGGAAATACTACTTGCAGTCACAATATTCAACAAGGTGCCACTTTAACGGGACGTAGCACTACTGGCCCGCCGTCGCGTGCTGCCCCTGCTGAGTTACGTTGCATATGCGCCGCCGTGGAGTGTTACAGACGACGACAGACGACGACGACAGACGCCAGCGAGCAAAACAATACTGGCCCCTACACTGTGTCGACTCAGCCTTCTACCCTCCGTGGGACGGTAAAATGAGTACCAGCAAAAGGGCGATGATGCTCTGCGGCTGGGGAGTAAAGGCAGGCATGGTGTAATTTGCAGGTAAAACTGTGTGATCCATGTCTGATCGCATTACAGGTAGTTAGGACGATGCGCTATACAAATCTACGTATACTTTATTTTACTTTACTTGATGTGTAGGCGGGCCAGTAATGCACATATCGTATTCCCAAAATCACCAAACTCGGTTGATTTTTGTTGAAACTGTAGCAGTTCAAAGTTGTCGCAGTGTACAAGTGACCGCCGTGCATACATATATTTGTACATTATTACGTCTATTATGTGCGCACAAGGCTGAAGGATGGACGGGAAGTTGTGCCGCGGGATGGCGTCGTCATGACAACCGACGACAACTCGTACCGCTTAGTGATTCGCGAGGCGCGAGATTCAGACGCTGGAGTGTATAAGTGTATCATTAGCAACACAGCTGGCGAGACGGCTTGTACCGCGACGCTTTCTGTTCAGGGTAGGCCGGTTGCTTTGCCAGGTCTCTCATATACTGACACAGTCTATGCATTCTGTAGCTGTCGATGAGAATGAACGTTAGTCTAGTCGTTAGGGTGTTGGACTTGCGACTCGACGGTCGTGAGTTCGATCCCCGGCCGCCGCGCTATCGGTTGATCAGTACTGGAATGGGTGACCGTCTTCGGCGGGCATACCGCCCTGGTATGTAACCAGCCACCCAGGCCAACTCTATCTCTTACCCTCTGTGGGTCGGGAAATGAGTACCGGCAAAGTACGGTGATGCTCTGCGGCTGGGAAGTAAAGGCAGGATGTCTCAGTCTATTCGTGGATAAACGTGTGGCTGACAGGTAAGACTGTGTGATTCCAACACTTTCATTCCTTAGCGCTTTACAGATGAGTATCGCACTACCTACGTGACGCTATACAAAATGTTCTATCTCCGAGTTATACTCGAATATTTGTTTTTTGGCCTTTTAAAATCGCGCGGCGTTCTACGCAAGCGCGGTACGTCTGTCTGTATGTAGGCGTACGTCTGTCATATTCCGTGTTGTGTCGAAACGCGCAACGCATCACTAAACTCTTCCTTCCAGTTTTCTCCCATAAACGAAATTGACGGATTTCCGCGGGGTCACCCTTAACGAGTACGTTATAGGGTCGGCACTCACCACTCGTGTTCACGGCAGCGTTGACGCCCGGCTGCGTTGACGGCGTCAACGCTGGGCCGCATGATCAATAGTAAAAAGTTGGGCCGAGTTATCGATTACTCTCTGATTAAGCGGTTAACTGTATAGGAATTACTTACGGGAATTTTGTGATTTGTCGGTCGATTGCCATCACGGCCCGGAAACCCCGTGTTCACTGGCCTTGTTGTCAAAAATCGTGGCACGACAGTGCTTTTCACGGCCCGCATTGACGGCCGCGTTCACAAGCGTCTGTAGCCTACACACTGTACTATAACAGCGCGCCGTCAGTACGGACCCTGTTGGGGTGTTGTGAAGAGGCGCCCATGAACTCACCCTCTGAACACGGGTAGTGTATACCTACCCTTAGTGGTGTATGAAAAATTTGCGATTTTCGACTAAGGTCACGTTATATCTTGGAAACGATGCAATAAGACAGGGTCATAGTCACTATGGAATGCCCATTGAGCCACGTACAATGACTTTGAATGACCTTTTAAAGGTCATTTCAGCTACTAAAGCATACAAATATGTAGATTCGAATATCGATCTCGATAACGGTGATTTAAAGTTGCACAAAATCGGCATTATGCCAATCGACTGTTTTGGTCAACTCTTTATAAAAACCCTTTACAACTGACTTAGTTTCGGTGAGTTGAGTGCGAGGTTTTGGCCTAAGCTGAAAACCGGCAGTTTATTACACTACAGTACGCAGAGTGTCCTCATACAACTTCAGAATTATTTGGTTTCTACAGTTTTATATGGCTTTTGTGTACTGTATTTTAAAATGGCTCGTGCGTATATAGTAAATGTATAACTAGTAGAGGAATTCTTTTGAACATAAAATTGCATTTTTTCACTGTAAATACTTTGCTTATATATATTTAAAAGGCATATTTTCATTTTTGAGACCTTGCATAATTTTTAACGAGGGGACTCCAAGCTTTATGATCAGCTTCCTTTACCATCACAGATACATGTGTATATAGGCCTACAATAAAATTAAAGTGCAGAAGAAAAACTCTAAACGAAACAACGTTATTGCAAACATTATGATGAGTTCAAATAAAACTGCAATATTTATGAAATCGATTTTCAGCACATCTGTACAGACAGTCACAGAAAAGTTTCATTATTAAATTAAACAAATATGTCGGTTCTCCTTTATTGTCGGGTCGAAATGTACGTTGGCCGCGTCCCATGTTGATCCCTGGTGAGTCACGTTAAGCATGCGCAGCGTGCTCCATTAAGGTTAGAAAAAAGATTGGACAGACAGACAGACGGACGGACGGACATCAAACCGTTACATTACGCTCGCCGCTAAACGTGGCCAGCATAATAACTGGGCATTTCTTATAGCCGAGGTATTCGGCCCATGACATTGCGTGGCTGGGCGTGGTACAGCCCCGGTCGTGTTGCCTGATGAGGAGGTACGAGTGAAGAAGGAGAAAGTGCCAAAGATCGTCAACTCGGCACCGACGATGCTCCTGGAAAAACCCGTCGTCACCGACATCGACTATCACAACATCGACTTGTCGTGGACGCCAGCCAGCCTGCCTCCAAACTCCACGCCTACCACTTTCACGTGAGTTGCTTGTAGAATGTAAATTGATAGCTTTGCTGTCCTTTTTGACCTTTGACCTTTGACTGGGTCAAGGCCATGACCGGTCATTGGTGATGGGCAGAATTGTAAAATAAGTAAATTTCGACATTCTAGGTTAAGGTTAGGGTTCGGTCTACTTTTATGTATTTTATAGGGCTACGGTTATGGTTATTAAATAATCTATCAATACATAGGTTAGGATTAGAGACCTAGGGTTATGGTTAGGGTTTCAGGTTAGGGTTATGGCTACTGTCGCAGCGACGACACAGTTATTAATGGGACGATGAGTAATAAATACCATCTAAGATCCTGAAGCCTCTCAAGACCCTCTCCTGCTCTTGGGGGCTCTCGTGGGATGTACTCATTGGGCCCGTCTTATGCAGATGTTCCCAGAGCCCGGCTGGATACACAGGCCGTACTTCATGTGGAGCAGGGGAGAAGATAAACTCACAGTGGAAGGTGTCTGTGGTCTATGGGTCATGTTGCCTGATTTAAATAAACGAATGAATGAATAATCAGATACAGTGTTGCCGTCCTCTAGCTAGGCTATGCAAAAAACAAAGATATGTATTATTTCTTACAAGTCTCCGCTGCCGCTGACGGACCTGCGCGACTCAGTGCCTCGCGTTCATTGTGTTGTACACAGATGTCGATGGTCAGTGTGATAAACTGGTGACCGATGACGGTCACCAGTTTACCACACTCACCGTCCATTTACGTTGACAGCACCTGAGACGATCGACATGACGACTGATATGGTTGATGCCCACCAAAGTTTAAATCGTTCACGTGACCTAACCACGCCCCTTTCAGAGATGGTTTGCCGTCCGCCGGCTATCACTTGCTACAGTCAAGTCAGCCTACCCTTACCTACCGAATTTGAAGTCTTCATCTCCACTGACTATGAAGACATGAAAGGCGACACAAAATGTCGAAAATGGGGTGGTTTGGGGTAGTTAGGGTCACTCAAGGGCACTGGAAATAGCACCATTCGATAGAAAACACACGAGTTCCTATTAGCGTTCAGTAGTAACTATGTCCCTATATTGCACCGTTTCTGAGATATAGCCAGATATTGGTCGAAAATCGCCGTTTTAACCTACCCACCTCTATTTGTCGCCTCCGTTGGGGGTGATCCCGTTGGAATTTCGCCAAGAATTTTGGCGTCAGAAAACTAGAGTCACTGGGCCATCGCATGGCGTTGTCTATGTAATCCTAGATTTAGCCTTCGTTGTAGAACTTTGACTTGTATCAGACAGACGGACAGACGTACACATGATGACGGCAAGTACCACGCGGTGTAAATTTCGACTGCTCAGGTTACTTTTGATTGAGAAACAGTAACAACAACAGTGACGACAATGGCGTCTTGTTGTTGTAAATGGACATGTGTCTGTCTGTCTCTGTCTGTCTGTCACAAGCCGCCATTGTGTACGGATCGACCTCGTTTTTGGCGTAGAGGCTGCCCTCGGCTTATCCGACATTGTGTTGGAAGGGAATAATTCGGTTTTGCCAAAATAAGGGTATTTCACTCTTGAACTTTGTCCCAAAAAACTCTGAACTTAGAAAAATTTCGCAACTGCGCCTCGACCGTCGCAAGTGTTGTCAACTTAGGTGGACGCTCAGTGTGATAAACTGGCGACGGTCGTCGGTCACCAGTTTATCACACTGAGCGTCCATCTTTGTGGGTGTAATAACGCAGCGTGTCGCGCGGGTCTCTATGCGGTAGCTGAATCTTGTTCTAGATTTTTAAAGAGCAATTCTAAAATATCTAGATGGATAACGAAAACCATGCATTAATTGTGCATAAGTTATATATGTAGGCCTACAATTGATTGACATGCACGCTTAACGTCATCATTGGCATCTTTGTTATTACGATAGGCTATGCCATTGTACAACATAGTCATAAAGCAGTAAAAATCGAGATGTAAGGTGAAAATTAACAAATATTAAAAGTCATATTTTGTTATTCACAACCATGTGAAGTCACGCACGTATACATTACATATAAACAATTAGCAATCAGAGTAACATGTAAATGAGATCAGTGTGGGAATTGAGCTAAAAGAACTAGGGGGTCAGCTGCCCCCAAGGTCAACATAGATGACAAAATAGGGGGTTGAATACATGAACTAGGGCCCTAGGGGTCGAACCCCCAAACTCTCCGGTAATTCCCACACTGAATGAGATTGTTAAGTAGTCGGCGATTATGTCGCTAATCAGCACGGTATTCACCACAAAAATTGTTACTGGAATAACTGCTTTATACTTCAAGGCCCTTTGCGTGTTAGCGAATACTAAAGAGCAAAGAAAAGGTCGTCGTTCGCAGAACAGACAGAGCGTCTTTGTTCGGAGAAGTTGTGTTGTGGTTCACAGCTCTGACTGACAGTTACGTCCGCATCAACGTCATTGAAGCGAAAGCCTGGACGAGCCAGGCAGTTGGCAGTTTAGCATGATGACTCCAGTTTACAGAAGTCTGATTGTTGATGATGTCCATCACAGCGACACTCTTCACTTCATCACTACAAGTCCAAGTCTTCTTCCCAGCTGCATCAGTCTGACCGTTTCCGCCGCCGACGATGAAGATGCGTTGATTCTCAAGCACAAGACCGAGGTGAACGACGCCAGCAGCAAACTGATCTCGTTGTTGGAAAGTCTGCTGCTCAAGATCAAAGATGAGACAAGTGCAATCATTGATGAGTATAACAGACTTGTCCCACATTACGGCTCTCAGCAGACGCTCAGGTCGAGGCAGACGTTGAGTGAGTTTAGTGCAGAGTTTTGTAGCCGTGTCGAACACTTGGACTCGGTCATGATCCACGTTGTTTTGTCCCATGCCACCAAACACGTAAATCGACGTCTTGTAGACGACACAGGCTGCATTGCTTGTGGCGTGCATCAGTTGTCCGACTTTTGTCCACTTGTTGGTCACCGTGTTGTACTGCTCAATGCTGTCCAGTGCCACGTTTCCTTCATCATTAAATCCGCCGAGTACATACATTGATGTGCTGTTGACAAACGTCGCACAATGTCTACGACGACCTTCATTCATGTCTGCACATTGCACCCAACCAAACGCCAACTCCCACTTCCACGCCTCGTTCTTGTTGGATCCAGCCCCTGAAATATACAACTCTTTGCCAGATACACAAGCCGCTAACTCAACGTTCATATTGGCAGGTATTGCGTGAGTGGTTGTGACATGGTCTTGTCTCTGCAGACTGACACAATGAACATCCGACGATATTTCAGGTCCTGTAGTATTAACTCCAACGATGACGACACATTGTTCAACTCCAGTTGATGGCCTGTGAAACGTGTTCAGTCCATTAAACTGGACTCCAGTGAGTCGATAAGAGATGACTTTAGATAGAAACTCAAAACACTGACGATCATTCATCAGAATGTTGTTGATAATTAGCTTCGTCTTGACATATTCGACTGGTATGTCCGACCACCTGACCAGGGTCAAGAGATGATAAGGTTGGACTGAGTGTCCACTCTGTGTCTGTGAGTTGAGCCATTTCATCAACGTCTCACACACGTCTACTTCACTCTCCACAACCAGCTCGTCGTCTTCCAGCAGTTCTCTCATCATCGTCTCCGACAAACTGCTCAACTCACTAGAAGAACCAATCTTACCAAACTCCTTCAGACACTGACGCTTGCGGGCCAAGGCCAGTGTCGCTAGATTCATTTGCTCTGCGAGCCTCCAGTAGCGAGGACTTGTTTTGGTAGAGACTCTATCCGTTAAGTAGCCGACACAAAATGTCGTGAGTTCTGTTAGTTTCATGAGGTCAGCGGCTCTCAAGATGTTCTCTACGTTCTCTTCGTTCAATTCCGTCTCACCGGTATATATGAACTGAAGTACTTGGTCGAAATCATCAGCCCTCACGTCATTCAATACGATCTGCTTGGTTGCTGATGATGCTGATGAAGATGATGATGATGATGATGTCGGGAACAACTTCTGTTCGAAGTACGGTGACTTCAGCGCCAGTATCAGTTTGTGGCAGTGAAAGATTTTCCCGCCGACTTTGAGTTGCACGTCGGCATGCCGGTGAGTTGTGTCTGACAGTAGTCCAGCCACTCCTGTCAACAGCTGCTCGCTGTGGGTGACCTACTTTATTTTTCGCGACATTTGCTGCACAAAATAATAGCGCATTCGCGTTATAAGCAGTCACGCGGGGTGACAAAAATTGATCTGCAGTTTTTTGCAAAATATGTCCAAATGTTACTGATTAAGATTTTGGAGCTGTCAGCTTATCCATCAGCTTTGTTACGACTTGGATTTTTTGTCAATGATTGGGGAAAAACAGAGCTGATGACGGGAATTTCTTAACGTAGATAGGCCTATGCCGTGCGGTGACATGATGCGTGACCAGGCCACCGGGCGGAAAGCGAAAGACGGTTCAGCCATTAGTAAGACTTACTCGTTAGATGAGCAAACGGCACCGCGTTAAAACTAGTATGCTGGAAAGATTTGATGCACATTATTTTCTACGATCCTACATCAGTTTACATATGATGATAAACATGATAAACTCGACGTTTTGATCGTCAATCTCAATCTTACCTTTGTTCCGTCACAACCGATGAATAACTTGCTGTCAACAGGCTTCCTGCACTCTACTCGTGACTCAAAAATTTTCTTCTCGTGTTCTGCAGGCCTCTAGCGGCACAGGCGCTGTTTGGCGTAACTTGCATAGGCCTAAACTTATGAGCAGTATGTACAAGTAGTTCAGCTATCGCAGAGGGACCGAGCGACGCTCTGTGTCAGTTGAAATGATGTCAACTGCACATCTGTAACAAACAATCCCACTTGAAAAGGCTTGCAATAGGTTAGTGACCTTAAGATAATCGGAATTGCCAGTGTTCAATAGGCCATAGTAGGCCTATGTCACTTCCTATTAGTGGTCTCTAGTAGCAACGACTCCGTCTTGCACCGTTTAAGAGATATTACCACATTTAGAGTGTAAGCGACTGCGTGTAACCTTCATTTTTGAAAAGATAGTTAGTTACAATTGTCACGTCCGCGACTCGTGTAAACATATCGTCGATAATACATACGAAATTTCCGAAGGTTTGGTAGCTAGAAAGTTTTTCAGACTGCAAAAGTGACCTTCAAGTTCATTCAAGGTCGTTGGCAAATGTGCCATTCGACGGGCCACATACGATTTCCTGTTAGTTTTTATCTTGCGCCATTTCCTGATATATTATGACTTATTTCCCAAAATTTAAAAAAAGTTACGTGACCCCAAAGATGTCCCTTTCCGGGGTAATCTATCACGCATGCATTAGTGTGAATCAGCGCAAGAAATTTAAAGTTCCAAAGACATGACTGGGCGCCTAAATTATAAAAAATGGGTATATAGGTGATGCTGACCACACCCATTATGGGGTATAATTTGTCATCTCAAAGCTGACACGATATATTCTACCCGTATACAAAATTTGATGACTTTTATGTTCAGTCATTCTATATTATAAATGTAAAAAAACTGTCGTTTTGTAACAACGTGTAAGGCCCATAACTGACACATATAAAACAGCAAATATTCTTCTAGGCACGTCAAGGGCAGTGGATATAATACACAGTTCTTATTATATCCACGGCCCTTGACGTGCCAAAAAGAATTTTTGCTGTTTTATATGTGTCAGTTATGGGCCTTACACGTTGTTACAAAACTGCAGTTTTTTAAATTTATATTTGCAGTTTTTCTACTAAATTTATTTTGCAAATGTATATCATTGCACAAGCCTATTTACGG
>Ga0209780_1001885_pt1 | contig 14377 bp, 11 predicted proteins | sample WorMetexBAHAMAS2_FD_187384 | JGI IMG/M metagenome (GOLD analysis project Ga0209780, IMG submission 187384) | Marine gutless worms symbiont microbial communities from Max Planck institute for Marine Microbiology, Germany - Inanidrilus exumae... | ecosystem: Host-associated > Annelida > Digestive... | reverse complement strand
CTCGGTAATTCCCACATGCAGGCCATTGTTAAACAATCTGAGGCAGAAGGCCACATCGTCTTTATTTCTCTCCTCTGCCCTCGCAGCAGTGCTTTCAGTGACCTTGTATAGAATTACATTGTTTCTTTTGCTCTCTTTGTCCCGTTGCTCTAGGTATAGATGTACTGAATTGTCCATTTTACAACATGTTTGAAAAGAATCGAGATAGTAACCAGTCTACGGTAGGGAGTAAGGATATAAATAGCGCAGTTTTGTGTTACGTTATGTGAAAGAGTGAACACCGAATATTTAAGTGAGTGGTTAGCTATTCTATGTAAACAAAAATTGTTGTAGTAGTGTTGTATTTCGTGAATAATTGTTAATATTGTCAGCAAATATGACTTATGGAGACAGTGTGCTATTGGTCTTTTTATTCCATAGTTTGCTTGTGAATGTACAAGCGTCAGTTGGCGATCGGTCTTTCAGTTTTCGAAAATGTGTTCGTATGTGTGAAGCCGATTGCCAGCACGATGATAAATGTTAGTGTTTTCACTCTACTAAACCTAAGCTATTTAGCTACGTATACTGGGATAACCAGTGAATTACCTACTACCAGCTACTGGCAGGAGTAACTCGAGTCCGTTGATATATCCAGAATCCTGGTTGTATGATGATGGGCCTAAATGAAAGCCACAGAATACCATACAGATAAAAAAGTAATCTGTCATCTGAATGTAGCTTCACGAAAAACAGTGAAAATGTGCAAAGCACATATTTGTGAATTTTCACGGAAAATACAATTATTATCATTTATTGAATTAAGATGAGCAAGGTGTAGTCATTGTGTGTTTTGGATATCTGTAAACACTTTATCAACTTCCCTGACTGAATTATGCACAAGTTGAACTAGTAGCTTTCATCAGTTCCACTGACCAAAACATGCAGCACTTAATACTCTGTTATAACTATTACTGGCCCGCCTACACATAGTGTAGGGGGCCAGACTAGTAACGGTCACGGGTGTCTGTCATCGTCGTCTGTCAGGGTCTCTGTAACACTGCACAGTGGGCCTGCCGGCAGCTTCACCCACGCAGGCCAGGCGATGACATCATGCGGCCTCCAGTCTAATTATAGCTGCACGGCGGGCCAGTTGTGTTACATCCCGTTAGGGCGACACCAGGTTAACATCAGTAATGTGATGAGAAGTTATAGTCTGCTAAAGCAATTATGTGTTGTGTTGAATATTTGGCTATTCCTAGACATTTACATGACTCTAACATTAGGTGCACTGCATAGATCAGTTCTGGCTTTACGATAACATGATGTTTGTGATGCGATTCTGTTTTTAACGTAGGTCATGTAATGTGTGAAATTACTAATTATCATATTTATCATGCTGTACAGTGAAGAAAAATTTGTCTGAAAAGGAGACGTTTTCTTCCAGGCAGCCTTTGTATCTGCAGTATTTGGGTTGGGACTGTGATGCCGAATGTCGATATTCATGCATGTGGAAGACTGTGCATGATTTCCAACTTGATGGAAGTGATATTCCTCAGTTTTATGGAAAGGTATGTTTTCATATTGTACACTCTAGTTTAGTCATTCAGCAAGCTACAGTGCATTGTGTAAAACAATTTTATCTATTTGCTAAGTATTATACGTCATTCTTGTTATTTTGCTACACAGCATTTATATGCAGGGACTATAGTTTACTGATAACAAAGATGTCGGTGATTCCAACAGGGTCACCCCCAACGGAGGCGCCAAATAGAGGTGGGATAGGTTACAGTCTGCGATTTTCGACCAATATCTTGCTGTATCTGAGAAACGGTGCAAGATAGAGACATAGTTACTATGGAACGCTAATAGGAACTCGTATGTGCTCTATCAAATGATGCTATTTCCAGTGACATTGATTATTGAATGACTAACTACTCCAAACCACCCCATTTTCAACATTTGTATTGCCTTTCATTCTTCATAGTGACTGGAGATAGGGACTTCAAATTTTGTAGGTAGGTTGAAGGTAGCAAGTGCTTACTGTATTATAAAATTTTTGTTTAGTTATAGATTTACTCTGTTAACTTGATGTCATTTTTGGTCACATGATTTCTGTAGTGGCCATTCATTAGGTTTCTGGGAATGCAAGAACCTGCTTCAACGATCTTTTCTGCTTTGAATGGTCTCTCACACATAGTGATGCTTGGATACTTCCGTGCACGTGTCTCGTCTGATGCACCTTTCTATTATTTGTGGCATTTCTATGCTGTGGTAAGTTTGTCGTGTTATAACTTATTGTGCATTACGAACTACTCTAGATAGAGTAGTCAATCTGGCATGTGTGTGTCTCTATCTGGGCAATAATTTTTGAACAAAATGATCTTTGACTTACATATTTGGCATGCTGGTTTGCCTGGATATAATCTATGTCAAGGAGTGCACAACACGCGGCCCACGTGTGGTCCGTGGAAAGCCCAGATGCGGTCCGCCGCATTCCACCCAAAATGTGTTTATAATTAATTACTTCTTTCTGAATTTCATCATATTTCAGCTTAAAGTTGGATATAAATGCAAAAACTTATGGTTGTATTAGTATAATGTCGTCAGCTTCAGGGGGGGGGTGGGCTTTGACCCTGATCCCCCTGACCAGGGGCTTTGTCCCTGGATCCCACTGGGGGCATAGCCCCTATGCCCCATTGTGGCCCTGCACTTTGGTTCGATTTGTTTGTGGCCGTAGCCTTCAAATAAGTTGTGTATCCTTGATCTAGGTCAAGTTAGAGTCATGGTCATAGTTCACGGTACATGAGGAAAATGTATCCTATTCCTTATCAGCTGTGGATGCTTGACAGCCGAAAGTAAGTTGTGAAAACCAGGTACGATGCTGTGCAGGAAAATGCAATACAGTGTAGTAGAACGTACTGATTAACGTGGCATAAGCTAGGTAAAGTAGCTTCTAGGACACGGCAGGCAGTAATGACCCTGTGCCAAATACAGTGTGTTGTGGAGGAGAAAATATAGTGCTTGACAGTATGCTATTAAGTTACCTTTTTGGAATTCAGTTTGGAATAGAAAAGACTGCTGTTTAATCGATTTTGGGCCTCATTTAGCATTTATTCAATTTTTATTTGTTGGTTTGCTCAACTTAGTGTCGTATTATTTATTTACGTTGCATTCATTATAATGCATGCCAGTTTTCATTAGTTTTTAGAATTCTTGTTTACGCATTTGTACAGCTGTGCTGTTTATGCAGGTTAATGTAAACACTTGGCTATGGTCTACAATATTTCACACCCGAGATACAGACTTTACAGAGGTATAACGGAATATAATGCATATGTCACAATCTAGTAATCTTGTTGCAGTGTAAGAATTTATAATGTGACCATGTGATGCATACATTCAGCATGCCTCACTGGTTGTAATGTGATAAGATTATTGCTAGAACCAAGGCACAAGGTAAACTCAGCCAACCATATAATCATTGTGCGTCATGTCACCAGATTTATTAGTTATGTTTGCTGGGTGAAAACTTCATGAGTGGATCGTGCTGTCAATGCAGTTTCTTAGCAGTTGATTTTGCTTTTATTATACACTGCGTCTCAAAAAACAAGGCACTCAGCTTTTGATCATAAGTTCAGCAAATGTACACCGATTCTCAGAATTCTTTCACTGGTAGATTCCCAAGGAAACTGTCTATGTATCCTTCACTGAGAATTCCACCTCATGTCAGCTGCGTTGCTACATTACCTTGTGAAATTTTAAAAAATTCAAAATTACTGCCAAACTTTTACGCCTGCCATCAAAATTAATGTTTTACATGAAAGTTAATAGTATTTAACAACATTCTGGTAAAACTTGCCACAAAAATGTCATAGCAATGATTTAATTAATTTTTGCACAATATATGAAGTACAGAATGCGGATAATGCAACATTATTCAAAATGTGGTCTGGTATCAAAATCCGTGAAGTTTATGCAACACATGACTTCAGCATTGGCCGAAAATGTAGTATGTTACATTACCTACTATACAGTCTGTCTACCCGATGAATATGGTGAAAATTAAAGCAAGTGCTCAAAACATCCATCTCATGTATAAACACAAGCTTGCAGACATTTGTGCCATTCACTGATAGCTTCATAAATGACAGTCTGCTGCAACCCCTCAGTCAGTAACTGCTTCAGTTCACTGACATCATGGATCCTCTTTCTGATCACTGATGATTGTTTTTCTGACCTTAGGATTCAGATCTAGGCTGTTAGACAGCCACATATCTGGGAAGATGAATTCTGAGTTCGTCGTGCAAAGATGATGCAGAAATTGGCACAGTTGGAATTTTCATGCTTTACAAGGTAGTGTAGAAACGCATTTAAGGTGCAGTAGAAAATCTTACAACATGTACAGAATTTCCTTGGGAATCTGTCAGTGACAGAATTTTTGAAAAGAGGTCTACACTTGCTGAAATTACGACAAAAATATCAAGTGCCCCGTTTTTTGAGTCAGTGTAATGATGCTGTAGAGTGTGTATTATATTGCAGCTGCCTAATGCAGGTTCAATTGGAAAATAGCAGTTAACCACTATGTGTACGTGTGCAGTTGCTGTAACATCTAGCAGTGTATTTATAGAATGTTGCAACTGTACACATGCTTTAGTTTAGCTTGTTGTGTTGTTTCAGAAAATGGATTACTTCAGTGCAACTGCAACAGTTCTCGCATCATTATTTGCTGGTTGTGTTAGGTCAGTACTTTTTCGTATTGCTTTGCTCGTATGGTCATACATAGTTGACAGTTGGAAAAACATCCTTCATCAATGCTATCTGGAACATAACAAAGTCCTTTTTTAACAGTCTGGGAGATGTTTGATGCTTTCGACAGATTGTTATGCATGTACAAATTATGCACGAAGTCCAGCATTTGGGGAAGAAGTGGAGCCATTCCTTCACTGTCTATGGAAGTGTTATGACCTTGGGTGCGTCAGAGATGTGCCCTGGGTCAAACCAAATATGGCCTCAGCACTGAGCAATCAGAATATGGCTGCCAGTTGAAAGGTATGATAAGGTAAGGACAGATGAGCAGAACATAGTTGCATTATAAGCAACCACTATTGCTTTAATTTTGTTCAGGTTACTATGATGGTGTGAAGTGTTTAATGTAATACCATATTTTGATGGAGAGTTATGACTAGTATGTAAGATTTGTGGTATGTTGGCATAGGATTGCAAGTCCCGCGAGGCGCTTCTTGGTTGGATGCTGCACGGCTGTTTGTCTCCTGTCATTCTACATATATCACGTACATTACTTAGCATTTGTTACGTTCAGCTACAGTTATAACATGCAAGTCAACATTGCAGCAGGTATAATCTATTTGTCCTGTGTCTTCTTATTGCTTATAGTATTCTTTCATATATTGTGAACCAGCTTCAGTTTATGCTGAGACGTCTTTTTAAAAACCTTTTACTGAATGCCAACTAACTTTACAAAATTTATTTCATTTACATAATCATTATACTGTGCAGTAGATTTGCTGATTTACTGACTTATATGATTGTGTACAAAAACTTTCATTGTATTATTATTTATCATTATTTGTATTATTATTATTATTATTAATTGTATCAATCTTCTGATCTCGAGATCTAGTCTCGGGTCTGAAGAGCATTCGAATCCAGTTTCTATAGGTCTAGCCCGTGGTCTCGAGTTGTGCCAGAACTCTTGGCCTTTGTCTTGAGATCTGAGTTCAGACTTTTCACCTTGATATGAAGAACAGCCAAGGTCTAGGTCTTGAGGCAAAGGTCTTGGCTGGAAGTATAAAGATCAAGACTAAACTCCACTCCTGACATCTACAATTCACATTGATTGATGCATGCTATGCATATGGATTTATGACCACAAACTGTGATGTATGTAGAATGGTGGAGATTTTACAACTGTTTTTGCCTGGGAGAAAATGCATGAAATTTTATGGAGTTCATGAGCCTTCTGAGCATACATAACTAAACTATAATTTTTTGAATATTATCTATCTTGCTGTTGGTCTCTCGACCTGATGCCACAGTCACGGTCATGACTGTACTGTGTTGCATGTTGGTGCCACTCTGTGGTGGTTTCCAGAAGGCATCCAGCAAAGTTGGTACATAATTGGCAGTTACAGTTTGTCCTACCATACACAGGCTGGGTTTTCAAAATTTTGGCAGAGTGCATAATATTGAAAGGTGTCATCAAAGAAATGTGACCTGGCAATAGCTAATGCAGAAACTAATTCATCGTCCGGCGAAAAAAATACTCTTGCTGGAAATATCTTTGTGCCAGTACTATTGTGTGTTTTCTTTAGCAACTTTGTCAATTCTGCGGCTAGAATTTACCAAGGTCTGTTTCATTGTAGCCACATAGCATTTCAACAAACAAATGGACTCTTTTGCTCCTTCATGGAATTCAAGAATTATGTTGAACACATGTGTACCACTTGTTGAAGTGTTGCTTTGCCATTAATATGTTGGTAAAAACTGATGTTATTAAATTAACTGTATGTGTACTTGAAATAAGAAACTGCTACAACTGGTACGTTGGAACGTGGATAGGACTGACTAATGCAGCTATATGGCTGGTATGGTCATTTCTTGTACGTCGGCAACAGCTGTATGTATGGAAAGCAGCAATTACTATAACATCTGCCATTGTTCTGTTACTGATGGAACTTGGAGATTTTCCTCCAATTTGGTGGACATTCGATGCCCACAGTTTGTGGCATGCTGGTACTATTCTACTACCATTACTGTGGTATCGGTAAGTTTTCTATTTGTAATGCTTCTAGTACAAGCTTTCATTATTATGTATGTTTGACAATTAGTGTGACCGTGCATGAGCACAGTTCTGTAATACAGTTGCCACATCAGCAAGGCATTGAATATAAAGACTCAGAAAGGGCAAATGTACTTATCAAAAGGCTTATTGCTCGAATCATTATCAAGTTCGGCATTGTAGCAAATTGTGTCTATCAAGTCTAGAACTAAATGGTGCACTCTAATCTTGTACAGTACTGAAAGATGTTTTCACTGTTGAAAAAAAATTTGACGACTTTTTATATATAATATTTCTTAAGTAAGTTGAGCATATATTTACAAAATTTACAAACCACAATGCAGTAACAGCTGCCGAGGTAGTTTGTTTTCTTCACGCATCAGTGTGGAACTACTGTGGTTAATTTTAGCAATGTGGTATGTAGGTACAGGTCGATGAGTGATGTATGACGGTATGCAGTATGACCTGATCCAAGGTCAAGGTCACGAGCCCTTGAAAGTCAGAAATTCGGCCATTTTCAAAGGCTATCCCCTCCCTCATTTATAATGGGGGCTGGCAAATGACCACGGATTCTTAAATTAGGGCACATTACCTAAAGCTTGTCAGGGCCGGATTTTTGTCCTATTTTTGTGTCACGTGACTTTGAAGTTGGCAGTAAGTAGGAGTCGACTGCCAGTCCCGTACGGGGCTAATTTTTTTCAAAATGGCTTTAATTTGTATGTGTGTTCTATTTTTTGATATCTAGTTCTCTCAACAGGTATTACAGCAACATTCTATTGTCTTTGTTTAAATCTTGCATTTATTGTGGGCAATAAACCTTTGAATTTGGAATACTGTCTTTTAGAGTACTTTCTTCAGCTAATTAAATGTAGCTCACTAAACGAAAAATTGAGCCACAGATGAAACAACATGCTAAAGACAATCTTCTGTGCAGAGGGCACGTTTTCTCCATAGTATGTTAACATCTGTATGTTACTGTGGTGTGAATCTGTGCAGATTTCTAGTCGATGACTGTCGGTTCATGATGAAACAAAAGCAGTCTGCATTGAGTCTGCTGAAGAAAGAATGCTAAGAGTTATGAGTGACAGTTGCATTCCTCTACACTGCCGTTGTTATTTTGTTAAAGCACAACAGCGTGTGATATTCTGTAGAATATGCACTCATGCTATTTTAAACACCGTACGGAGACGGCGTGGATAACACTGCTGATGAGAACACTAGCATCTTCTCCCTCACCTGAATTTGTTAGTTGTCTTCAGCAAGGGCATGCAGGCAGTAAAGGTGCTCCAACAGAATACTCCAGTTCTTAACTCAGGGTGTTGTCAAACACAGGCTGACCTCTGTAATGGCCCTAAAACAGTTGTATGTATGCTATTACAAATACTATGGTGCTCATATGGTGACTTGAGTTTTATATCTGAATATGCAGCGTTTTGCTAACAGTATCCTAATGTTATTATAGCACACCTGATACTGTATTCACAAGTAGCCAGTAGTAAGTTACTGCTTTTTAGGTGGACTCTTCTGAGTCGACCTAATAAAGTGGGTCTCCTATATCTGCCTGTGCAGCTTTTTAGCCGATGAGTGATGCACGACGGTATGCAGTATGACCCGATCCAAGGTCAAGGTCATGAGCCTTGAAAGTTGGAAATTCTGCATATTTAAAAAAAATAAACGCTATCTCCTCTGCCATTTATCATGGGAGCTGACAACTGACCACTTATTCTTAAACTACGGCACAATATCTGAATTTGATTGGGTGGGATTTCTGATATTTGTCCTAGTTTCTGTGTCACGTGACAGAAACCTCAGTTGCAAAGAGTCGACCGTCGGCCCCGCACGGGCTAATGTATTTAGTGTATTTATTAATGTGATCGGTTTGATGTGTAACATTGAGCATGAATATCAAGTACTCTGTAAGTTATCAAACAGGCATCAGATAGTGGATGATTGACGTACCCACTTATCAGCCACTTTCTGCCATGAAAATTAATAGCAGAACAACTCATGTAGCATATAATTTTGTACTTAGCAGGCACGTATGGCATGCATATTAATACAGTTTGTGGTAATGAGTTTTGTGCACAGAAGTAGTCGTAGATGAATCATCAAGAGACTTATCTGGCTGGCCGGCATTGCTGTCATGTGTAAACTTACATTGCAGGAATCATATTCCGGCCATCATATCAGAAGAAGTATTTTGAAGAACTTTGCTACTGTTTAATTTATTTATAACTAGAAAACATAGGCAGTTGTATCGACATGCAAACCAACGTCTGCAGGTAGCACAGCGCGTATGTACGGAATCTGGAGCATGGTCACTAGCAACAGTGATGGTTTTCATAACCGTGTGACCTTGACCTTTTGATCAATGCATGCTAAGCAACTGCTATCGAGTATATATGTACCAAGTTTGGTGTCAAAAGCTCAAGCCATTTTCCTGTTAGAGCGCAGACAAACAGGCAGACTAATGCTATACCCATGCCGGCAGCGTGGATAATTACTTATTACACGTGTGTAAAATAATATTCCATAAATACCCAGTAAATTTATTCACAGCTTGTCAGGATAAAATTGCATATATTATTATTATCAGCACCAAAAAGGCTAATAACAAGAATGATGCCTATCACACCTAATATTACCTAGTCTGACAATCATCGTGCCTCGATTTTTTCCCCTTTTTTGACAGAGTCTTAGTCACTGTCAGTTCACTGGCCACAGTTGGACTTGATGTTCTTTTCTTCCTTTTCTTAGTTGTTTCCACAGTTTCCTTATTCTGGTTATCATTGTTGCTTTCTGCTGTTACTTCCACCAAATCGTTATCACGTCCTTTCTTCTTTTTCTTCCTAGACTTGCCGTTACAGTCAAGCGACTTGGAACACAGGTGTTTGTTATCTGTTGGGCAGTTGTTGCCTCCCAGTTCATCTTTCTGCTGCTTCTTTTTGGATCGTTTCACCATCACTGCATCAGAGCCAACAGCACGATCAGTCTCGGAACCTGTTTGTAAGGACAGCTGCTGCACAGTTTGTTTGTGACGTGTATCAGATGTCACGTCAGAAGTTGAACAGCTGTCATCGGCCATTTGCAATGCTGTCCTGGAAATTGACTTAACTTTTTCAGATTTGCTTTGGAGTTTTGCCAGCTTAGTGGCAAAGTAACTGTCGATGCTTGTGGAGTTTGTTACGGTCAGCACACCAAATGATTTGTCCTCTTCGCCATTTGGACTACTAGACTCTGAATCCATCTGCACATATATACACAGTAATTAACCATCATCAGCTTTAACACGGCTATTTATCACTTTTCCATTCATGGCCTTTTGACCGTGTGTTAAAATTCACTGGACGACATACATCTGCAGTGTCAAAATAAAATCAGCTTATTTATTGCGTGAATATTCTTAACAGATAGGCCTGTAAATGTAGCCATGAACTGGAAACCAGAAGAGTAGACCACAAAAGAACGGGTAGATCTCAAAGGACCTGATGTATAACATTCCCAGAAGCCCAACAAGGAATGAGCACAACTTGCAAAGGACAAAACGTGTATCCAATAATGGAGAAATCTCCTCGCCCAATGGAAGTGAAGGAACTGGATCTAAGACTAAGGAAGAGGTTCAAAATGATGAAAAATGTGGAATGAATGAACAGATAGTGACAAGTATAGACGACTGATGTGTTTCAATGCAACAGTTACTGGAGGGTACTGGTTGTCCCTCGATATAACAGTATGACAATCCAGTTCTTTTCTGCTGCCAACAATTACCAAGTGAATTTATTGCCATAACTTAATACCATCGTCTTCTGTATATTGAAATGACACCAAAAGTATAAATATCATAGCCAAAATAGAAGGAAGTGACTTGCTTAAACAACGTTACTTGGATAACTACCATGCAGCGCATGCACTTTAATGCTGCAGTTGGTGTACAGATTTTTTTAAAAAGATAAAAGTCAGAGACTAAACAAGCATAAATACTGAAGTAAACAGAAAGACTGCAAAATTAACATTAAATACCACTGTTACTTATTACTACACTAGCGGTCACATCTTGCACTTACGGCAGTCGATTCTTGCACCTACGGCACTCGATCCGTTACCATTGCTGGCTGATAGTTCTGAATTTCCCAAAGGAGCTCACGCACCTATGGTGCTCTATCCGTTGGCCTGCCAATTTGGGCATGGTCAGTGCAAGCCAGTGGGCTCGAGCGGCACTTGCCTACCCTCCCCCCCATGACCATTCGTAGGGTATAAGGATGCCACATGCCAAATTTCATGCAGATCAAAACTGTGGCCGTGCATAAGAAGCAAAGAATAGACAGACACACACATTCGGTTTTATATACAAGATTTCTCACTTTTCAGTTTAGATTAACTGGCATTTTGTGGAGTTACTGAAGGTTGGACTGGTTCCCCCAAACGAGAAACCTTTATACTACTGCACATTTTAATTGATGCCCTTTCTGTTGCCCAACCAATGGTGTCGATGCACTGACATAACATGGCAAATAAATGTTCAGTAACTGGCCAATTAACTGCGATTAACATCGAGATCACTGGCAAAAATGACATGGTCCAAAGACATGAAAAATAACCTTATACCTCCTTTATTCTTTGCTGTTTAGTTTTTGTCACACTTTTCGGCCGCTCTCCAAATATACAATTCATATCTGTTGCACAATAGCTTGATAGATCTTTTCCCTTGGTAAATTTTTGATAACTGCAATACAAAACATTATAACAGTTCCAATACAACTTTCACTTTTTGTCTAACTGATCTCCATTCCAAGAATTAAACAGCATGATGGGCTGGGTCCCCTCAAAAAAGAACATGGGGATAATAATGTACCAGGCTTTTACTGTTCAGATGCTGTTCTTGTCACCCAAACAGCAGTGTAAAAGCACTAATAGCAACCAGGGAAGTTATCACAGAGATGTCAGCCTTTTTCGATCCATCAGCTGCCTCTAGAATGAGGGAACACTGCACCCCTTCCATCGGATCTCCAACGCCAGTATGCTAAAAAGACTGTCATTCAAAAAGTGATTGAATCAGTTGATGCTTTATGTCACAGCTGATACAAAATAGGTCATTTCCGAGACATTCTTTCCAGACAATCTCTCGGCTTAGTACTAAAAAACTAAAACAAATGCAACAAAAGCAAACATGCATCAATAACAAAATATACTACAACATAAAATGAACCCAAAAGCTAAAGCCAGGTTTGGTCGCCTCTTATGACCTCCAGCCTGGAAATGGAACGAGTCTATTCTGGAAGGAGTAGATAGATAAGTCAGGAAGTAAACGAGTAAGGAATTAAATGCGTAACAAAGAAAGCATAAGGAAAGAAGTAAGGAAGAAAGCAGGTGAGGAATGAAGTTAAGTAAACAACAAACAATTTATATAGCACCGAAGTCAACACATGAATCACGGCGCATTACCACCCCAGAGCCCATACGGGGGCATTCAAAAAGTGAAACTAGTTTTCAATCCTATTACCAATATACAGTGTGGGCCAAAAATGTTGCACATTTTTCAGCACATCTTTGGAACCACTAAAGATAAAATGATGCACGTTTCACTACAATGTTAAGAAAATATCTATAATGAAAATAACTACAGATTTTCATGAATTCATTACATATTCATTGTGAAATATGCAATATAATCACTACATCATAAGTGACGTAATCTGTGTAAACTTGCATCCTCTTACCGTAGACTACAGAACAGTAATCTTAGCTTTGCAAGTTGATAGAATGTTCCAACCAAACAGAGGAAGAATCAAACATTGTATTACTGGGTGCAAAAAAAATGATCAAGCTGGCAGTGACATTGATCACTTGAATGGCGCGTTATGCGTTTGCTGTGACATGAGCAGACAGGATGTGATCGTCAGTGCCATTGACCGGTGGTCAAAACGCCATTGACCAGTGGTCAAAACGTGTTATGATGGTCATACAGGCGCAAGTCAGTCAACAGTAAAGACTAATGAAGTTACATTGTAGTAATTTGAATTTTTTTTTTGATTTCTTCACATGAACTGATCTGTAAGAAATGACATTTTGTTGGTATAGTGATACCGAGCTAATTTACAAAAATATTTATGTACTAATAGTTTGAAAGATATGGTGTGTTGAAAAATGTTCAACTTTTTGGCCCACCCTGTATAAGAAATGAGCAAATTGAAGAAAGCTTTTAAAACAAGATGCAGTCGGAGATGGCACACTGTGCTCCAGTGCCGCCATCTGGCGAACTGGACGAAGTGTCGTCTTTTGATTCGGGCCTATTCCCTCCATTATATGGAAAAAAACATCATTCACAAGACTGGAAGTATGTACATGTAATGTATCACACTGCCATCACAGAAGGACTGAGCCAAGGCCAAAGGTAATGTACAGAAAATTTGGATGTGTAGTTTGAGATATGTGAGCAGTCAGACAAACAAACAGACATGCTGATCACAATACTTCGCACCCCTACCAGGGGCAAAATATTATGCCAATACAGGGCAAAGACAACTGTGAAAGCAACGATGCTTTAGGCATAGAATACGGGGACACAACGGACTTAACGTAATCACAAGTATATGTTTTAATTATCGAGTAACATTTGCGCCAAAAATTACTAAAATTGGAAATAGTTCCTCAAGTTACAGCTGAAACTGTCAGGATCCTTTTTTGAAACAGTACATAATACACTGATCGTATGTATTATGTATTACTTCTTTCTCTATTTTAACTATTTTATCTAACTGCATAATTGTTAATGGGCTGGTCAGCTCCTGCTGTAAGCTTTTATTGTCAACTATTATTATTATTATTGTGTATATGTACAAAACAGGCATCAAAATAAGACACATACTGGACTCGGCTTCTGGAATTCTTCGACTTGTCGTGAAGGCTAAATATTGCAAAGGAAGATTCAGTGTTGACGTCTTTATTCAAGGCAGACAGAATAGAGTTAAAATCTTCCTGATGGGCAATCCAGTTGTCGGCTTGCTGTTGAGTGCAGCCTACACCTACAGTTGACGATACAGAAAAAATAAATATGGGACTTATACTTTATTATTATTATTAGGTTATTATCAGAAAACACAACAAGAACTCATCAGTAGAAGAGATAGCGAACGTGAACGTTTTTGCACGATATCACACACGTACTTCAAAATACCGAAAAAGAGTCCCTACTTCGTTTAACAAATTAGACGATAGCTAGGCAAGTACTGTGCATTAAGTCTTGAATTTATGAATCTGCTACAGAATTTCCACCGTGCAGTTATAGAATATTTATACCGTGAGCATCACATGGTCCCTCTGCAGACGTATACTACTAGACATAGTAATCGTAAATTGTCCATAGTTAAGGCTTTGTCAATCACTATTACGCAATGCGCCCCGGAAACTACCAAATTCGGTAAAATAACGCAAAATAAAGGCCATTTCGCTGTTCAAGGTCATTCAAAGTCACCGATTTTTTATACGACTTCCTATTAGTGATTAATACTAACTTACCTCATATCTTGCACCATTTCTACGATATGGCCTCCTAAAGCCCCAAAATCACTATATTTGGCTACCCTTTTTAGGTTTAACCCC
>Ga0209780_1001884_pt1 | contig 14377 bp, 12 predicted proteins | sample WorMetexBAHAMAS2_FD_187384 | JGI IMG/M metagenome (GOLD analysis project Ga0209780, IMG submission 187384) | Marine gutless worms symbiont microbial communities from Max Planck institute for Marine Microbiology, Germany - Inanidrilus exumae... | ecosystem: Host-associated > Annelida > Digestive... | reverse complement strand
ATGAGCCATCCGTGCTACAGTTGATAAGCCCTTCCCCTGCTGACGTAATTTGTGGCCTCCAGGGGGGTTCGTGTAACCCCCCCCCCATTTGCTGCCATATCGAGGGACTTCTGCAGCTGTATGCAGCCGAGCCTGAGCGTAGCCGATCGAGTCGCCGGAAAATCTCAAACTACAGGAAAATCGTTGAGCGGAGCCCCGGACCTCGCTGGGAAGCTTACAGCGCTCTCCATACCCCAGTTACCCCTAGCTGTTGGGAAGGGGCTAGCTGCACACTGCCCAAGAACCCCACTCCTGCTATCGGCCCTTATTTCTGGCCTCAGACGGTTAAACTCTTGACTCCACTTGCTGTTCTTCTGCAACTCGCACGTTGCTAATCACGGCTGATATTGACACGGAAGAGTGAAACGTATGCCTACGATGATTGAAACCAAATTTCGCGTAGATCGTAGCATTAGCATACATCCGCATACGTTTACAACACCCTGTACAATCGGCGCAGGGCGGCAGGGGCGGTTCTAGGAATTTTCATATGGGTAGGCCAGTCAAAGGTCAAGCAAATTTTGGGTAGGCCAACAGGAGTGGTGTACGTGGGGCAGAATTTCGTTTGGGTAGGCCAGGCACGAGTTATAGCTAGAACCGCCTCTGGCGCGGCGACGCGCGGTATCTCGCGCGGCGTTGCGTCTCGGCGCCGCGGATCCGGTGATGTGAACGCGTCATTACGTCATGGCGACAATGAAGCACGCTCGTTGGTGTCGTGATAAGACTTAATGAACGCCCGCAGGAAGGTGATCACATTACCGACTCAATAATTCGCAATGGATGCACGACTCTATGACATCTTACATGACGCTGACGGTAATGAACGTGTCGTCTCGACAGTACAGTCAATTACAGTAATCAGTGGACCTAGACGATGCGACAGCACCGCAGTTAATAATTAAGAGATGCTACTACGATACGATACGATACGATACGATAGATTAACGTGCGCTCAAGAGCTGACGAGATTGCCAGCTTAATTAAGCTCACGGCACAGAAACGAAAAAAATAAGGAAACTAGATGGCTCTATTGTGTTGAATGAACCCACTGTACAGTATTCGCCTCGAAGCGGTTCGCTGTATGCAACAGGTGTTTCCCTGGGCCCACCCGAGTCCTCGACGCAAACGGCATCTCGATCGCTTCAGCCGTTTTTTTCTACTCGGTCGGTAACAATAGGCGGAGCGCACAGTGGAGAAGACACGAGATGCACTGTTACGTTTATTAGCCTATGTACATTACACAGTTACCAAAAGTCAGTACCGGTAAGTCACCAACATCAAACATTTTGCTCAGACATGCGGACACAAGAAACTACGCATCTTTGAACTATAAGTCCCCACAACCATCGGGAGTTTTGACGCCAAAATTTCTATAGACATACTTTCAGCAAACTTGATCTGATTACAGTGATCACTGAGTGAAGTATGTGAACTCATGGAGTGAGGACTAAACTTATGCTAACGACTTTTTACGACTTTTTGATACACCATTTCAAAAAACGTAAAAAGTCATGTTTTTGGAAATCTGCAAAAAACGTAAAGTACATATTCTCGAACACTGATACGCTCTACCGAGTAATCGCTAGTTTCAGGATATAAAAAAATATCAGAACAGTAAATTCGCTGTCTTGTCAGTTATCGTATTGAAAGATATTGCTAGCAGCTGTCACAACGATGAATGATGACGTTGACGAAGATGATATGATGTTTGTCCGCGTATACCTACCCGTGAACACAATGATGAAACACCGGTGTAAATTATACATGTCTACATCTAAGTCCACTGTCCATGCTGCCTTTAATGTTTCCATTAGAAGTCGTTAATGTTCGTCCGGACAGTGTCAACGGAAATTGTTCTCGCTCTGTAAGCAGCGTAGCCTACCGTCCAATGTCAGCCGCTAATAATTATATCGGCCCGATCCGAACAAGGTCACAAACGTTCTTCTTGAACTTTTCTATACAAAAACTACGGCAGCCCGAGTTGTTGCCGATGTCAGCGATACACGTGTGCCAAACTGGTTAACTTCACTGTTTACCGATCACTTTAGTGATGCACGTACAGCAATCGTGTTACTTACTTCCTACCCGATACAGCTAACTCCTAACCCCATCTTTGTAATACGCCTATTTAATTAACTTTTCTCGGGTTCATAATTTACCCATTCCCCAAATTTAAAGAATATTCACCCACAACATTTAGAGTTTCTTAATAACAAACAAAACAAAAAATAACCACGCACGGGACTGGCGGTCGACTCCTACTTACTGCCAACTTCATAGTCACGTGACAAAAACTAGGACAAAAATTAAAAATCCGGCTCCGATAAGCTTTAGGTATTGTCCCCTAATTTACGAATCCGTGGTCATTTGCCAGCCCCCGTTATAAATAGGGGAGTAGATAGCCTTTGAAAGTGGCCGATTTTCCGACTTTCAAGGGTTCGTGACCTTGACCTTGGATCGGGTCATACTGCATACCGTCATGCATCACTCGTCGACCTTTACCTACGTACCAAGTTTCATTGAAATCGAAGAAACTTTTTGTGGACGGACAGACGGACGGACGGACGTACGGACGCACGGACATTTGAGACCCACTTTATTAGGTCGACTCGGAGGACTTTAAATTTGGTATATAGTTTGAGTGATCTTCAAAGTTATTTATCTATTGCAAGCCTTTTACACGCGATTTTTCGTACAGTGGCGCAGCATGTGACAAGATTTCAATTAACTGATACTCAACGTCCAGCAGTCTATTTGCGACAGCGAAGCTTCTTTTAAAAATTTTCTTACAGTACGGTACTATGTCTATATCCACACCTAATAGGCCTAGTAAATGTTATTCGATTCCCGGAGTTATTACAAACTGTTATAGAACTGAGTATCAAACTTCACAGTCATGACTTCCGCACTACGTAAAGACGTGAATCAAAAGGATAAACCACCGCCTATAGTAATTTGGTTGCCGTGGTCGACTCATTAGAGAACGTGTCTTCAGCTATGCGACATCTGAAATATCGAGTTTTATGAATTGATAAGCACATCTCAGAATAGAGTGACATATGTCCCAGTTTTCCATTCACCTACTAACTCAAATACATTAAAAACCTTTCGGTACCGGTACAGGGTTGTGGTCCTTAAATCTTGGTCTTATAGCGCCTTGAAGCAGATGGCGTATGTACTTGATCCAATGTTCGCTTTTCACTTAGCATGAACTGACCATCCGGAAGAGGCACAGGTGAGGAGCGCATTCTGTATATCATCACTGACAGCATTGTCTTCCAGGCAGAAAATCTTCATAATAGCTGTCACGCGACAGCCAACATTCTGCTTCTAGACTGCTATTAAGCACTATGCAGACACGATGCCAGTAATAATGACACTGTTGCCTGAATGGTCTTGGTATTGCAAGAATTGTCCTGACTATACCTACGAATACACGTAGGTATTTGCAATTTTGCACCTGCTCTACACCGCAATATAGTAGCCATCGGTCAACAAGGTGTCGCCCCGATGGGATGAAACTCTACTGGCCCGCCGTGGAGTGTTACCACAGAGCTATAATTAGACTGGAGACGGTATGACGTCATCGCCTGGCCTGCGCTGGTGAAGCCGCCTCCAGTCTAGTTATAGCGCCGTGGAGTGTCACAGACGACGACGACGACGACAGACAGACACCAGCAAGTATCAATAGTCTGGTCTCCTGCACTATGTGTAGGCGGGCCAGTAATAAACGTCTTTGTGTGATAGCGGACATGCAATGTTATTAACGACTGCGTTAACCGGGAACGTAAAGCGATCATCATTGTCCGTCTGTCTGTCTGTCTGTCCGTCTGTCCGTTTGTTTCCACTCTATCTTTTGAACCGACTGACCTTTGAAATTGAGTTTTTTGTATGTGTGGGTCATGGCCAATGCTCGCCTGGGATTGAAAGTCAAGGTCATAGATCAAGGTCAAAGGTCCAGCGCGTATTGGCGTGGTAACGCAGTGACGCGGTCGGTCTGACCTCGATCATCGATCGAAGACAGTTTTTCTAGTTACTGAACACTTTAGTGATGCCGGTAGAGCTATCGGTCCGGTGTGTATGTATGTGTGTCCAGACGTAGACATTTGGTATGCTAATTCATTTTGACCCATTTACGTCAAATTCGGAGGTCAAGGCCATCAGTTAAAGTTTACGATCACAGTGTTCCATTCTCAGAGCCTGATAACTATCACAGTGTAAGCTATCTTTCGAGTACGTTGTGCTAAAGTAATTGGCGGGAGACCGACCGTGGTGTAGCGAGAGCCGAAAATTTTCCAAGTCCAGCACTCCACCTCCGAGAGGGTGGTCCCACTTTCCCGTCCCTAATAGCTGTCATCTGTGTGTTAACCCTCACGCCGAAAAACTAACTCGATCCATCTAGGCGTGTAGCCACGATACACCAACGTTACATACAGACAGACAGACACACAACCCATAGGAAAAACCGAACCGTTAGCACGGGCGGCTAGAGCTCACGGTACAAGCCTATTGACGTTGACGTAGGCATCGATCGAGCGATCATGACGTTATAATCGACGACGCATGGCGTGTTTATGCAGATCCGAACTGACGCAGTTTGTTCCCTGTGCCGGGAGGATGAAGAAACAGTACTCAACTTGCTGGGAGAATGTAGCGCTTTATTTGTTAAACGCGTTAACATACTAAGTTCCCCGTACCTTAGTTATGACGAACTAGGATAGATGTATTGGCGTGCTCTTTTGAGGCTTGCAAAAGCCTCTCAGGGTTTCTAACGCGTTAGGGGATTGTAGGGTGCGTATTGGGTCCACTAGAGGCCTCAGCGTAAGTAAGTAAGTAAGTAAGTAAGTACATTTATAAAGCGCACTACATATAAAATAGGTCACTAAGCGCCACGGTCCTCACCCAAACAAATGCGATTTTAGTAACCGGCGAAACTCAAAAAGTGACAGTTCAAAGTCACGGAGATGAAGTGGTAGATTGTTCCACATACTTGAACCAGCAGCAGTGAAGCGTCGATGACAACATCTCCCCGCAAAGAAGAAAGAAGAAAGAAAACGTGTCTGTTTGAAGAATTACTAGAGAATTTTTGAATGGATTTTCTTGAACTGTGGGGAATGGGTATAAGTTACCTTCGTAACCTAATCAACTCTGTACTGACCACAGAGTTGATTAGGTTACGAAGGTGATCTGCCCCGTGTTTCGCGTAGAACGGCCCACTACGCGCGTCTGCGGCTGTACTGCACAACGGTCAACATTCACCTCACACGCACGCACCTGCTGCACGTCGGTAACGACACTGTGCCGACTTCAGTGGGCGTGCCGGAGTTACGTGTCTGAGCTGGAGACGTCTCGATCAGTCGAAAACGCGTTTTTCCTGCCACATCTGCATTTGGCGCCTCCTTCGGCAAAATTTTTACAAAACTAGAGTCTTTACGATATTGTGCGGCATTGTTTATTTGATATCATACGTTTAGCCGTTTCGGCTTGTGACAGACGGACGAACAGACAGACAGACAAACGGACACGCGATCACAGCTATAGGCCCACAGCGCTAGCATAGCGTCGCGCGGGTAAAACACGGCTAAAGTGCATCTGGCTCTTAGTTTTTGGCTCATAAAATCTACCCAACTGCGAATGAACGAGTAAACAAATGCTGGCAAATGCGTAGCTTTTATCTAGTGACTGAATTTCAGCCGGCGGTCATATACAGACAGTGTTCACTTCATGGACGGGCGCATCTGCGTAGACCCATTATGATGGCGTGACGTGACTTGCGTGTGAGTCCTGTAGCGCCATCACTTTGTTGTGGTTCAACTCGTAGTACTAATTCATTTTCGGCGCTCAGTCATCACACACGCGCGCGCGCGCGCGGCTTAATTGCATCGTACAAAGCACGACTCCGACTTCGTTGACATCCGTACATAGCGACACCTGTTCACGTGTCACGACAGCGCTACATCGCTCAGCGCATCCATTACCCTACCACGCGATGCACGAAACAAGACGTCTGAATAGGCTGGTAAGGGAGCTGAGCTAAGTAAGTAAGTAAGTAAGTGCAGCGGTCAATTGGAGCCATCACTTGTGAACTCGATTAAAACACAATGTCGTCCGATTGATTCTACCCCACTGGCCGCATTATGTGAAACAGGACATCATCCGTAAAACCGGAAGTACATAACATATTGTATTTGTCGTCAGAGAAGGACCGAGTCACGGTCACAATAATGAGTACAGAATTCAGTTTGTTTGTTTATGGGCTAGCACTTGCTACTGTTAACCTACGTATAATACCAAATTTGAAGTCTCTAACTGCACTCACTATGAAGACATAAAAGGCAATACAAAATGTCGAAGATGGGGTGGTTTGGGGGTAACTATAGCTACTTAAGGTCACCGGAAATAGCACCAATCGATAGAGCACATACGAGTTACGAACTTACGACTTCTTATTAGCGTTCCGTGGCCTATAAAGTTAATGTCCCTATCTTGCATCGTTTCTGACATACTTCAAGATACTGGTCGAACATCGTCGTTTGAGCTTACCCCACGTCTGTTTGACGCCCCTGTTGTGGGTGATTTCGTTGGAATTTCGCCAAGATTTTTGGCCTCAGAAAACGAGTCCCTGGGCTCGTACGGCGCGTTGTTTGTGTGATCCTAGGTTTAGCTATCTTTGTAGAACTCCAACTTGTTACAGACAGACAGATAAACGGATAAACATGATTTACCTTGTGATTTACTTTGTGCAGCCTCAGCAGATTCCACCTATTAATGACCTTGCTTGAAAAAACATACACACGATGACCGCATTATACGGCGCTAGCATAGCGTCGAGCGGCAAATAGATGTCTGTGTGCTGTGGGCTGTGGTTTCAGTTTTGCCTACGCCCATAGAACAGCATCAAGAATTTGTGCTAACACCCGGCGCGCATGCTCATGAGGCATTATCCGGTCAAACGTAAACAAAAATTCTCAAAATGGCAGAAGTGAATGTGAATTTGAGTTGTTCTTTGAAATACCGTGACGGCAAAAAGGTGAATGTTGTGTATGGTATTCATGTCAGGCTGCGTTGCTGATTAAAATTTATAAGTAATAAATTACAATTATGGATAAACTAGTTGTCTGAAACTGATAGCACTGTTCACTGTACTCATACGATAGTTAACATACCACAGTAATGAATATCGTAGTGCGTAGATGTTATGGTGAAATATACTGGTACTTAGCCAAGTATGTTTTCTGTCGAATCCTACCGTATAACGTAACGATAATTCTAGGCCTAGTTCGCTGACCTGATCGTAGGGGTATGGGTAAAGTGCGAGGTGCGAGTTTGCGACGTGGTAATTTGCGAGGTGTCGTGCGAGGTATGCAGTTATTGGTCAGCGACTTCTCGTGAACCTCGCAGTTTATCCATTTTCGTTGTTTGCCGTTGGCGTGTGAAATGTAGCCAGCGACCATTCGAAGTTAACACAACTACAGATGTATCCGTCCAATGGCCAGCGACATTGTCGTCACCAAAGGCCTACGGTTTCACCCTTGAATGTCGTACTCGGCCACAAAACTAACAGAAAAAGCCTTCTCATTTACACCGAAGTCCAGAATCTCAATTGTGGGTTCTCTGACCAGTAGGACAGTATGGAACACCAGTTGTAAGATTTGCATTTTGTACTGATTCATGCTTTTGAATGTTTTCAGTGGAAACAACGCTGGTGTTTGATCAAGAAATTGTCTCCTGTAGCAGGCAAGTTTTGTAATTTGTCTTGTTTTAGCCACATAATATCTAAATAAATGCTAAACTTGTTGTTTGGATATTTGTTTAGTTACTAACTTTTTGTGTAGATGTTATGGGGAAAAATTAGTTTTCAAGATTAGTATTTTGCCGTATTTTGGAGATTTCGTAATGACTACAATATTGCAGTTTGAACGGCATAAAAGCTATTTGATTGATGTAGAAAGAGATTGACATCAGATGTCAGTGACGTCGGCACCTTTTACAAATATCGGTTTATTTATTGGCTTGTTTGGTTTGCTGATGTAATGAGTGCATGATTTGAAGAGTTGTGACATGCATTCACATTTCACTTGTTTGGTGACACCGTTGAGGTCGTTGAAATCACTTGCAGCGCTTTACGGGTGAGCAGTTTAGTTAACTTGGTAAAACATTTCAACTCTTGCCTTTGCGTGGTCACACATTGGGGAACCCATTCTCAGAGTCCTGCTTTTGATTGATTGATCTAGGCCAGATATAGTGTGATCCGATGCAGTCTTCTCCCGTCCACTCTCCCCTTCTTGACACCACATGCCTCAAGACTTTATAGGCCGGATGTCTACTCACGTAAATGAGCAGTTTCTTGTCACGGTTCAGAAATGAAAGTGCGATTGGCTAGGACCTGTGTTATGCCGTGATGATTTAAGGGATATTGTAGAACAGAATGAGAAACATGGTAATAGTAGGAAAAATAGAAGGATTATGGTGATGTGAAAAAGCGCTGCACAGGGGCAGTGTAGAAGATAAGCTAAATAAGTCACATATCTGCATAGAGGTAGTAGATTTTGCATGTGTCATGCTCTGACAGAGTTAATGGCTGTCGTAGATTGCCTGCACCTGTGCCTGAAGAAGGACGGTGATGTGTCTTCGCGGCGGTCGTCTTTCTCAGTTCTGAGTCGCGGTACGGTCGATGAAACCATGCTGCCGCTGGAAGGATACTTTGGGATTGACTCGCAGTTTGAGTTGGACAAGGAGAGACATGTTATGTCAATCATCTGTCGACACCGAGTCTTCACGCTCGCGTTCCACAGTCAGTCGATGCTGGACTCTTGTCGTCACTTCATCTCACGCAACCTCGGAGAAGGTTTGTAACCTAGATGATTACTGTTCTCTGTTGGCTCTGGTGTGTCTGGCTGACATTGCATGTAAGGTTCTGACATCGGGTCAACCAGCCTGAACTCACACATTAGCATCGTCCTGCTCATGAGATAATTATCGCAGATTTGCACTAAATGAGACCGTCGTGATGGTCTCATTAAGTACAGTACCTTGACTGTACCGGCAGTTCTGTCGTTTGTGAATGAGGAAGCAGCAGTGCGGGGGAGGGCGGTCATTGTCCCTGAATCGACTCTAATCTCCGTGCGGTGGTATGAAATGACGCTGCTAGGTGCACTAAGTGAGACCGTCGCGATGGTCTCGCTTAGTACGGTGCCTAGACTGTTCACGTGTCAGCGTTGCATCCTAATTCTGGTAAAGAACTAAACATCGGAATCAGACATCAGAATTTTTTATCCTAAATATCGGACATCGGCCGTTCTCTAAGACATAGGAAGTCAAAATGTGGCCATTCATGTTGACTTGGCTGTTAGCTCATACAACTGTCTGTTGGTGTGATTGTATCGACTGTTGAGTGATGTGTCTGTCTGTTGTAGAGAAACATTACCGGGTGACGTTGGTGAAGTGTCCCACGGCGTTCAGTTCACGTCTTGGCGAGGTGAGTCTCTTTGTTCGTGGTCGTACGTTGTGCCTCGCGACTCGTGCCACGCTGTCTTTGCCGCCGATGTATCTCGCGTCGTGGAATGTTTCCGGTCTCCGGAGGTTCGGCGTCATTGATGACCTGTTCTGCTTCGACGCTGGCGAATCAAACGGTTTGTATTTGTCGCCTCTGTATCTGTCGACATGTTTCTAGTTAGTTCTGGTAGAGTTTCTCTGTCCACGTTTTCTAAGTCTGTTTATCTAATGATTATTGATTAATTAACCAACTAAAAGTTTTTATGCATTGCATTTTTGTTCTATCAAAATTTGTCTTGTTTCTTACTTATTTCATTCCAATAGGTCACCTGTGTCTCTCTTTGTTAATTTAATAATTTAACTTGTTGAAGGAACTTAATTGAAAATGTTTTGTTCTGATTGAACTATGCCTCAGATTTTAGCTTTTCAGCTGGTCTGATGTGCATGTAATAAATGTATGTATGCTTGTATGTAGTTACGTATAAACGAAGATCATGTTGATAGCTACAAGATCTGCTCCCTGCTTCCATTTACATTGATGATGAGTTGTTATCCATGACCTTGGCATTGAGAGACTGTTGAGTCGGTGATCTTGGCCTTGAAAGTTGAGTGCTTCATTTGACCTTGAGAGTTGAGGCCTCAACCTTGACTTTCAGAATTTTTTAGTCCTTAAACTTGGTCTATGCTTTGGCCTTTAGAGTTGAGCCTTGACCTTTAGACTTTATAGTCAGGTCCTTGACTGTGGCCTTGAGTGTTAAGTCCTTGACCTTGAGAGTCGAGTCCTTGACCTAGAGAGTTGAGTTCTTAGCCTTGGCTTTGTTGGCCTTAAAGTTTGAGTTATCGTGGTCAGCTGACGTGTTATGTTTGTCGACAGAGGTGCCTGGAGTGTTTGCGATGTCCACCAATGCTGCATCTGAAATCAACTCACTGTTGAGTGAAATGTCTTCTGGCATCGACCGACTCAGTGACCTTGTCCGCGATGTCACTGGTCTGTTTCACATGCACTCACACATTACAATGCTCCGTTGGACGGGATAGGTAAAGGCTTCCCATACTTGTTACCAAGCGTTGGGCCCAGAGCTGATCCTGGTGTACAGGCAGTCAGCCCGCATGTGACTATAAGTCATCGACCCGGCGGTAGGCTGCCATTACTTTCCGCCAGGCCTGCAGTTACCTTCCCAGCCACAGAGCATCACAGCCCCTTGGCCGGTACCAAGTTATACTGCTTGGTGACAGAGGCACATAGGTGTGAAAAACTGTCCCAAGGTTGTTACGCAGCTTTTGCCCCGAGTAGGAATTGAACCCACGACCTGTTGATCACAAGTCCAAAGCTCTACCCAGTATGGAAGGTAAGGCTGTGGGTGCCCATGAGAATGAAACAACGAACCAGTGCAATAAAAGAAAAGCTTATTAGTAGCTGAAATACATTGAGTAAAACTAAATTATCAGTAATAAAATAATAAATGACTTGTGCTGAATGGCATTTGTTTGTATTGTTCATATGAGTTGCAGAAAGTGTTGTTGGCAGTGATCCAAGTCAACACACATCTCTAAGCAACCGCATCAGCACCGATGATGCTTATTTGGGAGTTCCATCGGCCAACGGGGTCAGTGCCGCCGCGGGAAGTCCCGTCACTTCGGCAAATCGCGTCACTGCAGAAAATTATGTCGCGGCAGGAAATCCCGTCAGTGCCAGAAATCCTGCTGTCGCGGGAAATTCCGTCTCATCGGGAATGTCCTTCCCGGCCAACAGCTCGGAGACGACGTACTACAACATTCCGAAGCTGACGCCGCGAAACTCCGGCAGAAATAGCCAGACAGAGCAGTCGGCCGGCGGATTCAGTTCTCTGCCACCAAATGTCCGCAGTAATCCGCCGGTACCACGGCGATACACAGTGAACAGTTCGTCAAAAGACTGTGCACCGCATTGCTACTACATGTTTTCTCCGGCTGCAGCCTCTGAGCTCGTCAATCACCCTCCACCCAGCTCTCGGACCATGGCAAGATCAGAGAGCAATCACCCTCCACCCAGCTCTCGGACCATGGCAAGATCAGAGAGCCTCAACAACATTCGGTCTTCGTCACTATCTCGGAACGAGAAATCAACTCCACGCAATAATAATAATAATAATAATAATAATAGTGATAATGATAATAACATGAACAGTGGCCGTTTGCGGAGAAGATATTCGGTGGGTGACATTGTCCACAAACTCCAGGCACTCGTGTCCAATGGACTTCCGCTGACACTCGGACTTGTTCGCTCCGTGTCCCGGTTTTCCATGACGCATTCCGCCAGTCCAGGGACAGCTGGAACCAAGGTCTCCTCGGATCAGTCGCCAGCTGAAGACGGCTTTGTGGAGCCGGGACTGAAGCGGCGTTCTGTCTCGGAGATCTTGCATGCATCGCCCCGTGCGGATGATTCTATTCCAACACGGAAGAGTCTGTCTCCGGAGAAAGACGTGCCTCCAGTTCCACCGCCGCGCTTGGTGGTTTGGTCAAAACCAGCTGCAAAGATGAAGGTATTTTGAAGCAAGCTGTGCTACTTTGTTTGACTAAGCCGTTCTGTTGTGTGCTTGTGTTTTATTTATTTTACCTCGGTTGTTGTTGGCTACTGGTAACACGTCTTACTCTTCTTACTCCGGGGCCCGATTTACAAAAGATCTTAGGACAAACTTAGGAAAAACTTAGGATCAAGTGTGACTTAAAAAAATCTTCAGAAAAACGTAAAATGAACTTATGCAAAACTTAAGATCAACTTAATGAGAAAAAGGGGTTTTCTGAAAAATAACTTAACATTTTTTCTCAGAATGGTCTGCATATATAATAAGTCTTAAGATTGTTTTAATAAATTACCTGTAAAAATCTATGAAAATCATTGCTTTATAACTTTGGATAAACTTAAGATAAACTTAGGAAAAACGTATGCTAAACGTAGAATTTTTCCTAAGATGTTTTCTAAATCAGGCCCCTGCTCTGGAAGTCATATGACCCAGTGACCCGACCTGACCCAGTTTTAAAACATTTACAAATCAGATACCTTACCAAGAGTTTCAAACTACTGGTATATTTAACAGCATAATATACAGCATTACAAATTCCAGATGACAGGAACTCGCAATATGTGAAGACAAAAAATTGCTGACAAAAAATTAATATTATACTATAGACAGTACTTAAGAGGGAAGACGTCTCTGAAGTGATGTATTTTGTGTCGCGTGGGACGTAAAACCTTAATCAGTCAGTCCCACAACACTGTAGTGGAGGTTGCAGTGACTCACAGTGTACAAGTAGCGTGGTGTTTTGTTCCACCCTGTATAGCAGCTGCACTGTGTTTCAGAAAAAAACATCCACTCATATTATTGGCTCTAAGCTGAGGAATAGTTGTCTGATTTTAATAATTTTTGACACCAAAATTGCTCACATAATTTAACATCGCATGACAGCTTAGTTGTCCAGCTCACCTAACTAATGTGTCTACACTACCTTGTAAAACTTATTGCAGGAGTGTATATGTTGTGCTTGTACGATGTAGTCGGCTTGTGATGATGGATACATTGACTGCGGTGCGGTCTCATTTTCAAGTCGACGGCCGTCACAGTGCGGACCTCGCGAGAGTGGTTCCAAGTCGTCGGTGACACGCGAGGACGCGTCGGTGGAGGATCTGCGAGACGGAGGAGCAGTCACGGTGATGTATCGATGTCTGTCTCGCAGCTTCAGTGTCGGCAGTCAGCTGAGCGCCGCCGCGGCGTCGACCATCCATGAGGAGTCGTGCAGCGACCTCACCGTCGACGCCAACAACTCCCGCAGCGACTATCTGCCAATGTCTCGGATAAGTGTGGTGAGGGAGGACAGCAATGGGCCGGTGGTCGGCCCACCGCCGGCGGCTCAGGGCATCAGCGAAACGTCACCGCTGTTGTCCGCACGTAGTGACGTCAGTCCAAAACCAGGCTCCGTATCTCAGAGTTCCGCTCTGTCCTCGCGCGCCTCCGACTCGGCTATGGTCGTGCCGTCTTCCATGTCGGCCAGCTACAGAAACGCACGGGATGAGTCGGGATATCTGCTGTTCCGACCGTCTGATGGAGGTTCACTGGAACGCTTGGGCCCGCCTCCGCAAATCCCGACGTCCGCGGCCGACTACATCATACCCAGGTTACCGCCGAAGCAGCACGTGTCGTCCGGTCAGAGGGCAAACTCACTGCTGTTGGGTTGTCGACCACACGTGGCGGCACGACGTCGCGGTTCTGCTGACAGCTGGGGTGTTGCCAGTTCAGGACCGGCTGTTCCACCGCGGGAAAACCGAGACTCAGCGTCGGCCGGTATTTCCAGCAGGCCGACCCCAGAGCGACGAGGTCCACGGAAACCTAACTTGACTGTGGATGCCGTTGCCAGTGCAAATAGCGTCTATACAGGTGAGAGATTAACAATAAAATACATACAACTATGCTCACATCATTACCTCTTACACCGGACGCTACTATTTTCTAGATGCGTTTTTATTACTCTGTTACTGTTTTCTGTAAATGGATTTAGTTTAAATATCCTTTTTATTTGGCCAAAGAATGTCTGATTTATTATACTTTTTGGATTAACATCCTCAGCAAGTTGGTGCTATCTGCTGGAAGCGAGTTCAACATCATCTTTTGGACCATTCTCTCTTCAGACCATTATTTCAGGTTTATTTATTAGTCTGAACTCGGTCTAAAATCAGGTTTTTTCCCATTCAGATTGTTTGGTCTCAGTGAAAGATAAAGTGACCCATTGTCCAGGACCCAAGTGAATATATTCATCGTCTCATTGTTTGCATGTAGAAATCATCACATTTCGGATATGTATATATATA
>Ga0209780_1001883_pt1 | contig 14388 bp, 6 predicted proteins | sample WorMetexBAHAMAS2_FD_187384 | JGI IMG/M metagenome (GOLD analysis project Ga0209780, IMG submission 187384) | Marine gutless worms symbiont microbial communities from Max Planck institute for Marine Microbiology, Germany - Inanidrilus exumae... | ecosystem: Host-associated > Annelida > Digestive... | reverse complement strand
ACATGACAGTATTAAAGAATGAATAATTCGACAATGTGGACTCACTACAGCTTCAGTCTACAAGATTGCTAACCTATGAACGTACTTCTGTTGAAAATACTGTTTATGTGAAATGCTAAAAGCTGCTTATGTTGACGTTTTTTGTAACTTTCTTTAATGGAAAATGCCAGCAACTGTTGTTGGTATTTAAACATCTGACTGACCATTTTATGAGTACTTTTGTGACTACAGTATATACTATTACTATGTTGTTATTTTTTATTATTTAATTTTGTTTTTTTGTTATTATTTTTTTTCTGTCTGTCTCTCTCTCTCTCTTTTCATATCTGCCTCTGTGGTCACTTCTGAAAAACTTGTAGGGTAATGTTCTGCCTCCGTCATCTGTCTGCAAATGTGACTTGATACATTATTTTAAATATGTGACACCAGACATTTTGCTATTAGTCTATGGCTGTATAGGCCTATGCCCTTATTTGTAGTGTATACTTGCACTATTATTGTTAGTGCATTTCTTTTATCTTCTGCTCTAGTGCTTTGTCCAATTTGTCAGTTGTTTGGTTTTCGATATATATTACCAAACTGCCTATGCATCCACATCCATACATACTATCAAAGAAGACTGCAACCATCCATAGATTGTCAAAATTCATGGAGAATTTGTCCCACTAGCAGAAGAGTCTGCAATCTGCACATTTCTGACGTGAATCAGTATTTTAGATTGTGTTATTGATACAGTTTGGTAACAGCTATTTCTTACATAAGCGTATTTAATTGCAGCTTATTTATTTCATCTGAAACTACTACTGTTATTATATTCTTACTCATTATTTTGAAGTGTCTTATTTTAAAGAATTAATCTCTATTAAATTGTAATATGTATTATATATTTCTATGTTAAAGGTGCGATATGACCTGAATTGTGTTGAAAGCACGATTAAACCCCAACCAAGCAACCAACCGACTGCTAGAGGCAGGCTGAGGGTAGGTAGTTAATGTGGATGAGAAGATGGTGATGATGATAGTGTTCATGTGTTGTTGTGCCATTGTTGCACTGGCTGTCAGCAGTGGTTGATGATAATGTTAATTTTAGTCACAGAGACATAACACGGTCATTAGATCAGTCGACCAGTGTGCTGCGTATGGTGATACTGGGAGGACTGGTGTGGCTGATACAGACGACATATTAATTGAGCGTTTGGCGGTATATTCGACTCATTGCTTCACTGTTGCTCATTGTTGAGCACGTACTTAAATATTAGTGCTGATTTTAACCCGTCATTTTCTATGGCCGTTAACTCAAATTGTTTCGCTGTTGCTGTCCTGTTGTTGTTCTGTTGCTGGTTCATGATTTGCATTGTGAGATTTTCTGACTTAAAAAGATGCACTCAGGGATGGCAGACTTTTCCCCCGGTGCCGGCACCTGACGAGCTTGACCAAATGTAACGTTTAATGTCTGATTGGTACCGCCACCCTGTGAACTCTACAAAACAATGTTTTGCTTGATTTTGGCCCATTTGTCCCATTATATGAAGATGTGACGTCATCCACAAAACTGGAAGTACATAACATATTGCAGTGTGGTCCTAGCAGTTATATTTACTGAGGCCACTATAAATAGTTCTAATGTAATGTAACGTGGTCAGAGGAGAACTGAGCCATGGTCATGGCCACAACTAACGTTTAGATTGGTGAAATTTGGACATGTAGTTTTTGAGATATGCGAGCGGACAGACAGACAAATAGACATACATACAGGCTGATCACACTACTTCACCTGTCTCCCCGGGGTGAAGTAATAAAGTGTTCTGTTCTTCGTTATTGATTGACAGAATTTCTGGTGCTTGCTAACGTGTTGTGCTTTAACTCCATAATCTGTTGCCATTTTTTGTTGAAGATGTATGAGAGGTTATTAATTTCTGACTATAGCAAACACAAAGTGAATTCTTTTGTGCATGACGAATGCCATCTTCACATCAATGATTTGACACTGGTAATAGGAAGGACAACCAGCCTGAAAATAAATTTCCTCTCCAGCAGTCACAAAATGTCTCTAGGGAGAGTTTTGTGGAACTAGTGCGTGAGTGAGTGAGTAATAATGAGCACTGAAAGATTGGCTAGTTATACAAAATCCCAAATTGTCTGCTTCTTATTATGCGGCAGCCATCACGCAATTCAGTGTTCGACTGTTGGCTTCATCATTGTTTTTTAATTATTGCATTACACATCTCACAGCGACTTATTTCGTTTTTAGATAACGGTAAAATTTAAGTTATTACCACTGTTTTAAATGAGTACTGTGTGACGTAAGCTATGTGGCAATTGTAGTTGCGTTAATGCTTGTTTTTTTTCTGCGTTAAATAATTCTCAACATTTTTGGTACAAATATTGGAAGCGTAGACATCAGTGGTTTTGAACCATTATTCTTCCACGTTGCACATGTTGCTGTTACCTCCTCCAAGCAAGAAGGTTATGATCATGTTGTAGGAATTTGTCATTCTATTTTGTCTGTCAGACTTTCTGTCTGTCTGCAGGATTACTGAAAAGGTTGTATTTTTGATTTGTTGCCACCCCACGTGGCGCAAATTGTTCTGAGTGGCAGCAGGGCCGATTGACTAATAAATTTTGTCCAGCGGACTTACCACAACAAAAGTAAAGCAAAACAAGCAACAGTTGCAATACATAACGAAAAGTAAAAAGGGACAGGAAAGAGCAAAGGGAAAGAGAAGAGACAAAAACAGAGAAGTCAGCTGAAATGGTTACAGATGGTTAGTGTTAAGGGCTTAATATAAAGTCAGTAAATGCCTATTGAAATTTTAACAGAGCATGGTGGATAACAGTTGGTTCGGTTACAAGGTCTAGGATATATGGAAGCATTTCTGAGCTGGGAGGTAAGTTCAGGGTCACGTGGGGTGGTAACAAATGGTGAATACAACCAGATGGGTCACACATTTTCTGAAAGAAATCGCGGCAGAGCTTATTGTGTCTGTAACTCAGTAACTGAGTTCTGAAGTAACATATTTCTGAAGGCAGTAGTTTCTTGGCTTCGTGGAGGTATGATCACTGTGGGTGCCTTCTTGTAAAATAATGTAATCATTTCTGACAGATAATTTTGGTTATTCAGTTTCATGACTTCATTAAACCGAATGTACTTGCATGATGCCTACTTACCACCTTAGGGGTGTTTTTCAAGACTACCAGCATTTAACAGGGTGTGGTTGTTAGGTAACCGCAGTCTGACTCCGGTAGCTTTTGGTATGCCGCTGGTATACCAGGTCACATAAATTACTCCATATAAGGAAAGTAGGGGGCATGGCACGGTAGGACTGGTAGGCTCTGGTAGGTCTTGAAAAACACGCCTCTTATCTCGCAGTAAGAATGAAAATAAACTGCATGTAGTACTATAATGTTGGTAAGTGTGTAATAATGATGTACCTTGTTCATGGGTGTCATGGGGGCACCCACCACCTCTGCAGTATGTACGACCATTATTGAAGTGATCCTGTGTTAACTGGTTCCAGCTCAATCTTTATCCTGCACAGGTCTGTTCCAGAAGAGAACGTCTGGGGATAAGTGGCACAGGCTTTTTACGGGCAGGTGCCCTTCCTGTCACCAAACCAACAGTGTCAAAGCACTTACAGAAACTCAATGCACTGGAAAAATCACACACTGGCCTATCCTTTCTTTTGTCTGTTACCAGGCTCCCGGTGGAAGGGACATTGCTGCCTTCACGTCAGCTATCTAGTGTCAGGAATGTTATCCAGCTTATAAAACTACTGCTCTAGCAATCCCGAAATATTCTTCTGAAGACCTTTTGAAGGGTCGACTTGGCCTTAGCTGAAGTAGTCCAATTAAACACAGTACAGTTAGAATGTAGTGATGATTATGCATACTGTGGCTATACGTTGTGGACACGTTTACTATGTACTCTCTGTGCTCGTCAGGATTATGAGCTTGATCAGCGCGAGTACCTTGACTTTCAGCAGCAGCTATACAGCAGTGACAGGCTGCGCACAGTGGCTGTCTGGGTGAGCCTGGACGCATTCAGTCATTGCAGCCTTCACTTTTCTAAAATGTCATTTTTCTTTATTACTTCTCTCAACATTGACGTTATTTGAGCATTACCGTTGTCATTACTGTCATTCTTGGCCGGCGTAAAAGCCTCATGTTTCACAAATTTTTCCTCAGTCCTCTCTTTACAGACTAGGACTCAAAACAGATCTTCTACGCAGACTGCGCTAACAGGTTTTTATTTTAGTTTTTCGTTTGTCTTTTCAGTTTCAGTGACAATGCAGTAGACTAAGCTGGCTACCTGAAAACATTTTAGCACGTATTGTATCTTTGTGTAACTACCGTGTGTTCCATTAATGAAAATGAATTTGCCATATATATATACAGAATTTATAAATGTTCTCAAATCATTTGTAATTATAGTTGCTGTGTAGCTTTAGCTTTCAGTCTGTCGCTTGTTAAATAAACTCTTCCAACTTTTGTAATGTTCGCATGTGTGATTTCCATTTGGCATAGAGCTGGATGACAAGTGATAATGCATGTTGATAGAGATGGAGGTTATTGCCATGATAGAACATGTTTATAATTGTAAAGAAGATGCATTAAGAGTCGGTTTATATGTGCAATCTATGCTGAATTCTTTGTCTGATTGCAAGCCAGTTAAGTAAAAATGTTTTTATGTACCTTTTTCAGCATTTCCAATGAATATGCAACTGCAGTTGATCTTGTCACATCAGAGTTTTTGTTGAGAGCTGATATAGGATACTTTATATGTTTATTGTGTTTTGCTGTATCTATATTGCAGTGATTAGAGGCACTGTCATTGTTATGTGCCTCGTAGATGGAACTAGGTGCTATCAAAGACTGTGGTCTGTGTGCAACTTATGAGGTCCGTCTTTATAGTATTATGTTTTTGACAAAAACTCAGCATTTGTGATTTCTTCTTGCAGTCTTGTTTAATTCCATCAAATTACATAGAATTTCATGCACCATTGCATGATAGTGCAAGGTGTTGTAGGGATGGTGACAAAACTGAATGGAATGGCATAAAACGTGAACAGACATCTTCTGTCTCAAGTCTTGTAGTAAATCAGGATCACTGAATTCAGTGGCTGTATCAGAATTTTGATTGGGAGTTTATTAATAGCCATTTATGTGCATGTGCTTTAAAATGCAGCAAAAATGCCTGAAATGTTGGCATATTGCTATAATTTTAGTTTTTACTTGGGAAAATCTACTTTGCAGAGAATGTTGATGTTAGCAGTGATGAGTTCCCCCTGCCAATATGCAAAAGTCAGTTGTTGATTATGTAACTTACGTTGCATTACATTACATCATTTTTGAGCTGTGCATTACATTACCTCATACTTTAATTTGTGCAGATGAGCAAAATTAAGAGAGCTAATAAAGTAGCACATATTATTGTGAAAACTTCAGAATGTATAAGGACAACATTGGCTGCATCCCACAACCAAAACAGCAAAAATCAAACGGGTGATATTATTCAGAAACACATTGAGTGTGCAAAAGTAATGTCAACTATTCGATTTTTGCTGCTTTAGTCATGATATGTAACCAATGTCGTCCTTGTGTAACATTTTAAACATGAAGTTTTTGGCAGTAATGTTTATTGATCAGTTGTTATATATTTATCAATAATGTGTTATGATGTTATGATATATCAGCCCAGTCCGATAATTTGACACTGTTGGTTGTGCAGCTTGTAAAACGTCGGCTTCTTCAAGGTTCTCCATTGGGCGACCTTTGGGACTCCTGCTTAATTTCACCTAAGACTCTTATAGGGGCCAAGTTAGACAAATTCGAATATTGTAGTTGTTGTAATACTTGTGAATTAGTAGTTAATATTACCATTAATGATTTGGTACTTTGTTGTGTAGTATGGCAGGATTAACAGTCAGCTTGGTATTGTGGATACAAAGGTTGACATGATAGTGATTGTTGGTTGCAATATCTCACCGAGTTGCTGTTGTGGCTAACTTTGTTACGCTAACGTTATTAGGTCGACTCCTCCAAGTCGACCTAATAAAGTGGGTCTCAAATATCTGTCCACCCGTCCGTCCGTATGTCCTTACGTCCGTCCGTCTTTCCACTGAAAGTTTCTTCGATTTCAACGAAATTTGGTATGTAGGTAGAGGTCGATGAGTGATGCATGACGATTTGCATATGATTCGATCCAAGGTCAAGGTCAAGGTAACGAGCCCTTAAAAGTCGAAAAACGACCATTTTCAAAGGCTATATCCTCCCCCATTAACAATGGGGGCTGGCAAATGACCACACATTCTTAAATTAGGGCACAATACCTACCGCAATACCAATACCCGCTTATTAGGGCCGGATTTTTGATTTTTGTCCTAGTTTTTGTGTTACGTGAGTTTGAACTTGGCACGGTCCAACCATTGCAAGGAGTCGACCGTCAGTCCAATATGGGGCTAATTTATTTGTTAGTTATACTTTCATGCATAAAGATATTGCTGCTGCGGTTGCTACTGGAATACTACTTACAAGACTGCATTGTGTCGTGTGTAGTACCATAGCTTTTGTTCAAAGATGCTAATGGCATGTAGAAGGACAAGCCAATGCATACATACATAACTCTTTAACTTGTAATCAGTTAATGGTAATTATGCTTCAGTGGGTTTTAATAGCAACTGATGAAAAATGGGTTTTCACTTTGGGAATATTTGTGTCTTACATTGATCACAATGAATTGGTGCATTGTTGACGATTTGGTATCTCCTACATTGTTATACTGCATGCTTTTTAAGGAGAATTACTCTCTTCTACTCTGTTTATTCTTAAACTTAATAGTATTACCAACTGTTTAGCTCATTCGTTCGTTCGTTTGCTCGTTCGTTCGTTCTTTGCGAGCAGGGGTCCAGCCTACTTTGGACCACGGCGCTGAGACCTTCATATCGGACCAATGCGCCAGCCCAGGGAGAGGAGGGGAATTGGTAGGTGTGTGCGGTGTATGTGCGCGTTGTGTAGGGTGGAGGAAGGAACAGTAAGCGTAAACTTTTAAAAATTCAAGATGGCTGACGCCGCCATCTTGAAAAATTGAAAAACGGCCGTATCTCCGCAACGGTTCGACCGTTCGGTACGAATTTGCCTTGGTGACACATATTGGCCCTCCGAAGCGGACGGGCAGTAAAATTTCTACTTTTCAAAATCCAAAATGGCAGACGGCCGCCATTTTGAAAAATCGGAAAACGGTCATATCTCTGCAACGATTCACGCAATCAACACAAAATTTGGCACGTTGATGCATATTGGCCCTGCGAACAGATCCAGCAGTCAAAATTTTCAACTTTTAAAAATACAAGATGGCGGACGCCGCCATCTTAAAAAATTGAAAAACGGCCATGACTCCGCAACGGTTTGACCGATCGGCACTGGTGAACGCTGACAAAGGAAAGGCAGGCATGGTGTATTTGTAGGTAAAACTGTGTGATCCATGCCTGAGCGCTTTGAGATATACATAGCATACAAATGGCGCTATATAAATACTTTTTCTTTCCTTTCTTTTACTACATAGGTAGATGCCGCTTATTGTGAACGACTGAGTAGCGTGGTCTGTCCGTCTGTCTGTCTGTCACCTAGTGAGCCCTGCAGAAAATTCGGAAGCAATCGAGATACCATTTGCGTTCAAGACTCGGGTAGGCCCAGGGAAACACCTGTTGCATATAGCGGACCTATTCGAGGCGAATACTGTATTGTGTTTAATCATCATGATACAGCCATCTAGTTTACATTTATTGCATCCAGGAATTTCATTGCAGCCTACTTGCTCTAACTCGGTTTTTATTTTGCAGAATGGTTGAAGTTTGCTATTACATGTTCACATTTATGACTGTAAAAAGCTGATGTTGTTTCGGTCTGACTTACAGACGTTGTTGTTAGTTCTGTTTAAAGAGTTTAAGGCAGTCTTTCATTTGGTTTGTGTATAATCTGTTTGCTATGCATATGACTGATAAGATTGGTCAATATGAATGAACAATATGAGTACCCAAACAGTTTGTTTCAGTAAGAACAGCAAAGATGCGTTTGCACAGGCGTCCAGACAACAGTTCCTATACAATTCATTTATCAACTTGTCAATAGTATCACTCATTTTCTTTTGTGGGCATACCAGATGATAAGATGGGTATCAGCTTTTGGGCTGATTAATAAGAATAAATGGTGATGATGAGTGTGCAGTGAATGGTAGCTGTCTGTGGTTTACAATCATCTGATACTGATTCTCCATTTACTGCATGTCCAGATGTACTCTTACAATGGCTATAGCAATGATGGCAGCACCTGAAATGCTGGCATTTATATCATTATTATTATTATTTTTAACATACTGCTTGAAATTTAGTAAACCATTACGATCAAAAATGTTTTTATTGAACGAATGTTTTAAATCAACAATGTACTGGTCGATTAGTCGCATATTTTAGGTCGACTCTTCAACAGAGTCGATTTAATAAAGCCAGTCTCAAATGTCCGTTTATCCGCTATATGTGCATACGTCCATCCGTCCACAAAACGATTCTTCGATTTTAATGAAATTTGGCATGTAGGTAGAGGTTGATGACGGATGCACCACAGTATGCAGTATGACCCGATCAACGGTCAAGGTCAAGGTCACTAGCCCTTCATAGTTGTAAATCCGGCCATTTTTAAAAGTTATCTCCTCCGCCATTTACAATAGGAGCCGGCAACTGACTACGGATTTTCGATATTCGGCCTAGTTTTTGTGTCACGTGACTTTGAAGTTGGCACAAACGTCACTTGCGAAGAGTCGACCGTCAGTCCCCATACGGGGCTAATTTTTAATTGATAACTGTGTAATATTTTAGTCATTACACACCCACGTATAATTGTTGTAATAGAATGTTTTGTAGTGCATCTAAATGTGATGACGAGTTGGTCTGATTAGTGATGAGAATTACTTGACATTATTTGTCGTTACAGAACCAGGTTCGACCATTCATTGAAGCGATGTTCCAGCGCCATGTGTGTGCTACGTCTGTTGCTACAGGTCCCAGCCCAGGCTGGAACGAGGAACTCTGCATTCCGTTCAGGTTCAGTGTACTGTCATTAACAAGATACTTGATAGTGATTAATGCTTGACAAATCTATTAAGGTTGAGTTCAAGGATTAGACATAGTTCAGCGGTTGAAGCATTGGAGTATACCTGCCCCACATGGGCTCTGGGTCTGTAATGCACCCTCAATCATTTGTTGACTTTGGCCTAACTTATAATCATTAAGATGTGGTATAACCAGATATCGAAGGCATTGTTGAATTCTAACCAGCAAGTATCTGCCTCAAATGAAACTGGAAGCTCAGTAAATTATTTGTTTGCTTACTGAACTTCCTTCCTTACTTTCTTTGTTCCTTATTTACTTCCTTACTTATCTACGTCTTCCAGAATAGGCCCATTCCGTTTCCAGGCCAGAGGTTGTAAGTGGCGACCAAATCTAGCTTTGTTTTTTGTTTTCATTTTGTTTGTAGTATATTTTGTTATGGATGCATGTTTGCTTTTCTTGTGTTTGATTTAGTTTTTTAGTTCTGAGCCAAGAGATTGGCTGGGAAGAACGTCTCTGAAATGACATATTTTGTATCAGCTGGACGTAAAACCTTAACTTAATCTCAGTCACTCAGAGTATACTGAGGTAACTGAGGTTCAACTGCCCTAAGGCTTCTATGAGTCATCTTGGTGGTTAGTTTATTGTACTGTTCCGTGGGTGAGAAGTTGCCTTAGTCATTTTGGTTTGCACGCATTGATGGAGTTATCAGACATCAAGAACAGTTACTACTGAGATGGTTGACTCTTGTAGGTATACTGTCTTGTATGTGGTTTAATTTATTAAATTTTAATGTTTATAATATAGTTCTACGTTAAAGGTGCGATATGTCCTAAATTGTGTTGAAAGCACTGGTAAATGCTAAACAACCAACCAGAAACTCAGTTCAGCTTGACTTCTACCGCAGTGGAATGGGAAATGAATACCAGCCACTGATGCTGATGATACCGATGTGTTTTGTCATCTAGAGACGTTTTTGCTACATTTCTGCTTGTGGTTATGTTATGTGTTTACAGAGCACCTCACAATGACTACAGTCCTTCCGTGTTACAGACCGTCAATGACTCACTTTATCTTAATATATTTGATGAATTTCTTACTGATATATCACAGGTAAGGTTCTTGTCATAATGATACAGCTTTGTTTATTATGACATGACATTCTGCTCTGGTTGCAGTACTTGATTATTACTGGCCCGCCTGCACATACTGTAAGAGGGCTAGACTAGTAACGGTCGGCGGTGTCTGTCGTCGTCTGTTGGAGTCGTCTGTAACGCAGCGCATATGCAACGTAACTCACCAGGGGGCAGCACGCGGCGGGTCAGTCGTGCTACGACCCGTTAGGGCGACACCTTGTATCTATAGCATTTGACCTTTTTGTTACTAACATTAATGGACTCTTCTATAACTGAACTTTGAAAAATATCATAGGTTTTATCATAAGTATTGATAACTTATAATCATTAAGATGTGGTATAACCAGATATCGAAAGCATTGTTGAATTCTAGCCAGCAAGTATATGCCTCAAATGAAACTGGAAGCTCAGCTATCGCAGAGAGACTGCATGACGCGCTATTCAGTTGAAAACTTGTGAAGTGCTGCACGGCTGTATGAAAAATCACATGGGAAGAGGCTTGCATATAGTAGATTCTGCATGCTATATTTTCAGAGGTATGGGAGTTAGAAAGTTTCAGGCAGCACAAGTGACCTTAAAGGTCAATCAAGGTCATTGGTGTTGCTGCCATTTGCTAGGCCACATACAATTTCATATTAGTATTTCATTGCAACTATGTTTCTATCTTGCACTGTTTATGAGTTATAGTAAGATATTGTCGAAAATCATTGATTTTAACCCACCCCACCTGTATTTGGCGCGCCCCCATTGGCGGTTGCCCCATCAGAATTTCACCGAGTCCCTGGGCTGTTGTGTGGCATTGTTTGCGTGATTCTATGTTTAGCCATTTTGGTTGAACTCTGATTTGTGATGGACGGACAGACAGACGGACAGAGGGACACACAACTGCAGTATATACCATGCTATCATAGCGTTGCATGATAAAGATTGTTCAGAAAGGTTCATATTGCATGTCTGAAAGTTTGTGTTGGTTAATATCTAACAGAGTGATTAACAACTACTCACTTCCAGCATGCTGTATAAACTGTAATATTGTTGACACATTTAAAACACACATTTCAATCTCACTGAAACCGGAAAAAACGTGTATCTTGATAATGTTAGACAATAGGCATTATATGGCGCAAGCACAGCTGTGCTCACTTATGCCATCACTATCTGTGGGGACATTAGTGGCTGCGATGAATTCAGTAAAATGTGTTTTTCAGTGTTCATTAGTGAGTGAAGAGCTTTGTTTTGTATCTGGTCAAGTTAGCAGCTTGCAGTCTGCAGATAGGAAATGGTGTATGTGAGACTGATGTGATGATAATGATGTAATGATACTGTTATTATCCGGTATAGCTCAGAAGAATCGTGCAGGGTACGGTGTTGTGACTCATGCTCCAAGTGTTTGTTTCGATCAAATTTGCTGTCATATGATAATTTATTTGCCACAGGATGACAGGGACCGTGGCTCAACCATTCATCACCGTGTTGAGCGGCGCTGGCTTGGTGGAATTAAAATACCATTTACTACGATCTACGTCAATGGAAGGGTTTGTCTTTTACTTTCACGACAGTTTTACTTATTAGTGTATACGAAACTTGTGAGATGTTATTATTTGGCAATAATCTTTATGATATTTCATTGTCTGTGCATTCATAAGGTTTCCTTCGGTGATGTGACACCACTTTTTATGCAACAAAAACTGTGTGGCCTGTAAATAATCTTCTGGTTGTCTCCAAATGTTTTGTTAGATCAATTTGTGGTATGTGTGACCTAACTAGGATGAACATGATGAACTTTCACGACAGTTTTACTTATTATTGTCTGTGCATTCATAAGGTTTCCTCATAAGCGCCTCTGATTCATTTTACTGAATGATTATTATTATTTATTATTATTTATTATAAGTAATAATAATCATTCAGTAGAATAATCAATTTTTTTACTTACCAGTACTTTCTTACTTACTTATATGAAACTGAGACTATGTGTGTTTTATCTGCTGAGACAGCTGCATACATACGTTCTGGATCGTTTAAGTAACTCGAGCATAATGATTTTATTTTTTGTGTTATAAGTTGACATGCATTTGTGTGAAAGGTTGAAGGTACGTTTCATGTCCACAAGCCTCCCGTGCTGCTTGGTTACACGTATGACAGTTTTGGCGTACAAACTGGCGCCCTGACGGAGTCTGATACACAGCACCATGCAGCAAATACTTACCTCACCTTGTTTGTCACAATTGAGCCACAGTTAGCAGTTCCAGAATCTTTCCACGAGAAGGTTTGTAAGCTTTCTGCATGTGCCTTCTTAATAATGTCACTTCTTCATTTGTCCCATGTTCATGCGTCATATTCCTTAAGTGTTTAACTTTTACTGTGTGTTGTCCATTGCATTTTGTCGCCATGCATGCTTCGTTACTAACCAGTGTTCCAACATCTTCCTGCAAACATATGCTTGGATTTTGTGCTTTATTTAGTCTCACTAGTTATAGTTATATGCCTTGATATGTTATTTCAAAAATTCACTAGTTTGGTTTTATGATCCCTCCTTCTCCATAAAAGTCTTAGTTTATTGTATTTATCGTCTTGTTTTGATACTTGTTTTCATGTAGATCATACTGTAGATTGTTGTTTGCTTGTTGTCAGTTTAAGTACCACCCTGTAGCATATTGTATCATTTTTGTAGCAGTCCAGATATTGGTAACAGGAATGACTTATTATTACTGTCATTTTCTTTGAACTTGTGTGTTTACATTTTACATTTCCTGTCACATTCAACAGATGCAGACTATTCAGTGTGAACTGGGCAAAAGACTGGTAATGGAGACTTTCGTTAACGCCATTTTGCTGTCACGTTATTGTTTATTGTTCTGTTAATTTCTTTTGCTAATCCCACTGGATATAGCGCATGTCACTGTTGAGTTATGCTAATACGATGATTAGGTCGACTTCCAAACTTTGGAAGTCGACCTAATAATATGGGTGTCAAATTTCCGTCCGTCCGTCCGTCCGTCCGTCCATCCGTCCGTCCGTCCGTCCGTCCACAAAAAGTTTCTTCGATTTCGATGAAATTTGGTACACAGATAGTACTCGATGACAGATGCACAACGGTATGACGTTGACCCGGATCCAAGGTCAAGGTCAAGGTCACAGGGACCCGAAAGTTGCAAAATCACCCAAATTCAAAGTCTATCTCCTTCGCCAAAATTCGATCAATCTAAAGACTGATGGTAGATTATTACACTACAGGACAATATCTAAAATTTAACCCGTCACATTTTTGAAATTCATCCTCGTTTTCCGTCACATGACCTCTGAACTTTGGTCCTAACCACGTCTGACAAGTTATTTTCTTAAGTTTATGCGATCTCTATCAAACTTGGTATACAGGTAGTACTCGATGACAGATGCACAACGGTATGAACTTGACCCGGATCCAAGGTCAAGGTCAAGGTCACGAGCCCTTGAAAGTCGGAAATTCAGCCATTTTCAAACGCTATCTCGCTATAACGCTATTTACAATGGGGGCTGGCAAATGACCACGCATTCTTACATTAGGGCACAATACCTACAGCTTACCTATGGGGTGGGAGTATAATAGCTCCCAGCGCTGAGGCCACGAAGCCGGGCCCATTGCGCAAAATACCTACAGCTTATCGGGGCCAGTTTTTTTATTTTGTCCTAGTTTTTGTGTCACGTGAATTTGAAATTAGCACGGTCTGTCCGTTGCGAGGAGTCGACCGTCAGTCCCGTATGGGGCTAATTTATTTTCTGTTGTTAAATGCTGTAAGGTTTCTTTCAGGTTGCATGACACTAATAATATTCATTTATAATGCTACTAATAATAATGATAATGACATAGTGGCATAAGTGTTTTTAGAATGTATGAAATACGTGTATAGTTTTTAGCGAACGTGAACTCGCGTTCACGATCGCTATATGCTATCAGCCGTCCGTCTGTTATCTGTCTGTTGTCTGTCTGTTGTCTGTCTGTGACGTTGGTGCACCCTACTCAGGCGGTTGAACTTTTCGGCAATTTTTTTCACCATACGATAGCTCAGGGACTCTACTTTTCTGGTGCCAAAAATCGTTGGTGGGGGACGCCCCTTTCCCCCTGAAATTTGCGTTCAAAGTGACCCACCCCCTTTAAAACAGCGCAATTT
>Ga0209780_1001882_pt1 | contig 14388 bp, 7 predicted proteins | sample WorMetexBAHAMAS2_FD_187384 | JGI IMG/M metagenome (GOLD analysis project Ga0209780, IMG submission 187384) | Marine gutless worms symbiont microbial communities from Max Planck institute for Marine Microbiology, Germany - Inanidrilus exumae... | ecosystem: Host-associated > Annelida > Digestive... | reverse complement strand
TCATCGTCCTAACCCCCAAAAGGACCATCCTTGAGCTGAACCACGTCATTTGAGCCATAAACCGCGAATATTTTCCTATTGATTTTTGAATGGGCCTTACAAGAGTCCTCTATTTCCCATTAGTGTAACATTACGGGGCCCCAGAAATTGGTTTTTGGGGGTTTTAAAGATGGTGGGCGTAAATATTTCTAATCTAAGTCGCCTATAGCAATCAGCGTAAGACGCTGTATTTGCTGGTATAATTTTTATGCAAATCGGTTCAGTGGTTTGGGAGGAGTAGTTACACACGGAATTTGGTCAATGCGGCTCTTAGTATACGGGTGACGCTCAATATTAAACCTGCTACGCAGGTTTTGATAATAACTAGATGGAAAGTACTCTAAGAGAATACAACTCCCGACGCAAGCTGATTAGATCTCCCGTAACACGAGTGCGGCCAACTCGACAAACGCTTGACTCGATAAACGCTTGCGGTCGACTCGACACACGCGGTATAAAACAAAATAGTCTAAAACTAGTCATAATCCTTAAGCCTATATATACATATAGACAGACAGACAAACAGACATACAGACACCTGTTGATCGCAATGCTTCGCCCATCTACCGTGGGTGAATTAACTACAGTCGAAGACTCCGCAGTAATGAATACGTTGTGTTTTAGTCAAATCAAAAACAACATCGGGTGAAAAGAATTCCGAAAGTGTCACGTGATGTCGTTGAGTTTACCTGGATTGAGTGCTGCAGCTTCAGCGAGTGCCGACTGTTCCTTTGATATTCCTTTCTTCATCGTCGCAGTAGATGCTGCGTCTGCAACAGTCAGCCAGCCAGCGACTGATGCTAACGAAACACAACAAATACAGCGAATATGAGAAAGCAATCAGAGGGTCCAACGTCAGCCAAGACGCCACCTAGCGAATGCTTTGTGATGCTAACTTCTTGAAGTTCTTCCATGAAAAATCCTTGATCCGGATAGTGATCATCCATAGTCGATCGTACATCACTTTTAGCTTTTTGTGTCACAGAAATCTGGCCTTTTGTTGTCCACATCAGATACGTTTTAGGCTAAAGCCAAAAGTCCTCTAAACCACTGCCGTTCGGTTACTATCGGCGTTATTTTTTTCTGTGTTTATTTCATTTCTTTTGAACTTTCTATGTCTTAATTACCGCACAGCAGCCACAGTTGTCTTGCAAAAGCATTCTTATCAAACATTATGTAGCCTCCATCATGTAGCAAGCAAGAGTCTGCTGCCGCTGACAGACCCGCGCGACGCAGAAACTCAGCATATGCTCAATATTCCATATCGCATCATATGGTAATCAAACCATTTCTTTTACTCAGCCTAGCTGCTGAATAGAATACAGATGTCGACGGTGGGTGTGATCAACAGTTGTCTGATGACCATCCGAGGTTTATGACACTCACCGGCGAACTAAGTTGCCAGCGCCTGAGACGATCAGCCGTTTCAGAGATGTGATTGGTGCCCACCAAAATTTAAATGGTTCACGTGACCTAACCACGTCCCTTTCAGGAACGATTTGCCATCCATGGTACCATCAACCTACCTACCAAATTTGAAGTCTAACTCCATTCACTACGAAGATATAAAAGGCGTCACAAAATGTCGAAGATGGGATGGTTTGGAGTAGTTAGGGGTCACTTAAGGTCACCGGAAATAGCACCAGTCGATAGAGCACATACGAGTTCCTATTATCGGTCTATAGTAACCATGTCCCCATCTTGCACCGTTTTTGAGATATAGCGAGATATTGGTCGAAAATCGCCGATCTGAACCTACCCCACCTCTACTTGGCGCCCCAGTTGAGAGTGACTCAGTCGAAATTTCGCCGATATTTTTATCATAGACAACTAGAGTCTCTGGGCCATCGTATGGCGTTGTTTGGCAATGTTTAGCCGTTTTGGTACAATACAGGCGTGCGTGTGACGGACAGACGGACACACGACGACAGCATATACCGCGCTAGCAAAGCGTCGCGTGGTAAAAACTAAGTCAAAATTTGCAAAAAATACTACGTCAAATGTGAGAAAATTAGTTATCACTTTGCTATAGACGATCAGGAATAACCTGTGAAAACAATACCAACCATACGTTGTCACTTCATCTTTTTAAGTTGGGTAACCAATGTTTGACGTTACCTCAAATTTGGATATGCAAACTTGATTTACAATAACAAATCACTTTTGCATAACGTAACTGCTGATGTGCTAACGCCTGTCAACTTCTTTATCGAATATTTTAGGTGAACCGGACAAAAAGTCACGCAACAGATGAAACGAAACAGAACAACAAATGATTGAAAGGTTGTGTGTGCAGCACGCTATCGATGTAGCAATTCAGCGTCGCTGACACAAAACTGCGTGCCTGCGTCCATAATGTGTCCGAAGAGGCAGACGTTTTAAACATAGCTTATGATGCCTGTAAACAGCAATATAACGGCTTTTGACATTATTTTCTTCGTGTATTTGACTAAATTTCTAGAACCGAAGGAAACATTTCATTTCTGTCGGCGATTACAAGTTCTCTCGAGTAAGAAGACAACACGGTTAAACGTGGTGGACATATTTCGATAATATTTTTGGTACAATGATGCTTGATCACAACAGCAAGAGAATGATTGCTATTATTAGTATATAGTGGATAAAGTTACCGTGGAAATAGCATAGGCTTAGTTTTTTTTGTTGTTTCACAGTAATTTTAAATATACCTAACAAGGTACGGCGAAAACACAATATAGGCTACGTGTTGTAAGAACTAAGAAGGGTTTCAACAATACATCATTAGTGATCGCAACGACGAAAGAATGACTAGACTGCAGTAGCTTGACGCTTGATAAAGTTATCGCAAAATAATTTGGCTTAGTTTTTTTACTCACAGTATACGTCGTAAGTCAAGTTGACGCGAGCTTTCACGAACAGCGAGCAGATAAGACAACACAAAGCTGGTGTAAGAAAATTCTAAACCAAATTAAAACTACACTATTGTGTTCGATTTCTTGAAACGTATACTTTATGGTTGCGACACCGAACGCGAGTAATATATGTTAAAGAACAACAACAAGTTGGATTTGCTGATGTGTCGAAATAACTTCTTACTACGCTTTGGCGCAGTCAACTGTTTTTTTTTCTCACATTATTATTATTATTATCATTATTATTATTAACAATGATACCAGACTGATGTCAACATTAATTCTGCGGAGTACGAGCGCATTCTTTTAACAAGATGCTGCGAATAAAATTAGACATTTTAGACAAACAGCCGAATCGTCGAAGTACCTACCCTGTCGACGGCAGTCAGTGACGTCGTGGGTGGTCGACCGTATGCGCGGCCGGTACACTCCGGACCGCTGCGGTGCTGATGTGGCGGTCGCTGAGCGGTGACAACGAACGATTGAAAGGCCGGCGATGCTGTATTGTACGGCGACCTCCAGCAGCAGCAGCAGCAGCAGCCGTGGAGACCGTGCCAACAGCTCGCACGCTCACTTCGCTGATTGCAGTATCAATGCGGCTATTGCACGCCGCTTTAGTCGTCCGACTGGTTTCATTAACGAATCGAATCACAGGCGACTATGTTTAGCGGCGGAGGATGAGTAAGCAGAGCAGCAGAGAGACAGAGAGATATCAAGACAACGGCAGGTCGTTCCACATCAGTGGAGTGTACACCAGGGGGCAGGGGGACGTGTCCCCCAGATTTCAGGCCGAGGGGGACAGTCATGCAAAAGTCCCCCACTTTTTGACACACAATAATGCAATAGCAGGTTTTACAAAGCAAAGTCTAGTAAGACAGGCAGTTCTACTGCAATAAAATTAGCTCTCAGAATGCACCAAAACATGCCATTTTGAGCTCAAAAATCGAAAACATTTCTGGGGAGAAGACATAGCCACCTCCCCACACCCGTCCCAGGTGGGGAGGGGGACACTTCCTCCTCACACCCCACCCCCCAGGCGCTTTCGGCGCCTTGTTCCTCGCGCTCGCCATGATTCGTCCCCCACTTTTTAAACCGTGGATACGCCTCTGTTCCACAGGTATTTACGACGTCGCCATCATAGCACACGAAATCTCCGTTTACGGGTCGGAACCATCAGCCGCGATCGATATCCAAATCATGTCCACTTCCCATCAACAACCGCCATTAACCAACAGCACTTGGCCAGTTCCGACGCTGCCATTATTGCAAGGGCTTGTTGTATTTTTACAGCCGGGCTATTTTGGTGCATTTGTGCGGCTCACTTCATCTCAACGACAACACTTAACAGCTCGTGTCTTTTTGTTCGTTTAACTCTGCGTACAATTCAAATGTTCATCTGCATACATACCTCTGCCTAAGACCAATGTCACACGTGCGATTTTAGCGCTACGATAAAGACGTTGTGAGACCGACAGCGACGACTTTGTTAACGATTTGCTACTGACTCTGATGGTCAAAGAATAATTGTGAACAAAAATCTCGGCTATAGCAGAGGGACCGCGCGACGCGCTATGTCCCTTGAAATCTCTTCAACTGCTGCACAACTGTACGAAAAATTCCTTGTCAAACGGCTTGCTATAGGTCACTCAAGGTCATCTGAATTGTCGCTGTTATATTGGCCATATCAAGTCCTACAGTAGGTATGTAGTAACAACGTATCTATCTGGCATCATTTGCGAAATGTTACTACCACACTTACAGTGTACGTTACTGCCTTTTGAATCAGTCACGTGACCCACTGACCCACTTATTTTTTGGACTGACAATGGAGTGATTCGTTCGCACCGGATGCGATGTCGCGCGGCACCGCAACGCAACGCAACGCAAGCACGCAACGCATCGCATACGATGTGAACGAACTTTACAGACTGTCAAATACGCACCGAGACGTGTCCACGTTGACTCCGGCTCCCTATAACGGTTGTGATAAATAAGTTAGTAAGTAAGTAGATTTATATAGCGCAGTTGTCGTCAAGAACCCATAATGCGCTATGCACTAGTATCGAGCAAACAAATACGGTAGACATTTTATTTTCAGTCGGCCAATCCCCTTTCGGCTGCTCATCTTGCCTAGAATATCTTCGTCAACGCGTTCTGATTCTTCTAAAGACCTTGGCACAATATAAGCCATGTACTTACTTACTTACTTACTTACTTACTTACTTGTGTTTAACGGTGGATCAGAGAGGCCGTCAAAACCCGGCAAGAAGCCCAAGACGTCATGAACAGAGTCTTCCTGCTTTCCCATGTCTACGACGACCTACTACTCTCCACTGCTACAACTGCAGCGACTCCTAGCGGAGAGTTCTCGGTTCGAAAAAGGCGACAGTTGTTGCCGAAACGTTACTATTTTTTAGTAAATGTTACAGTTGTTTCTAGTATTAATCTTTAACTATTATGTTTATTCTCAACCGATGAGCTTATTCAAAAATACGTTTAAGTAAACGTCTGAAACAGTCTGCACTGATCGTCGGAAGAAAGTTCCAGACCGTGGGGACGTCAACTGAAATAGCCGTAAGTGTTATGATAAACTGCTGTCGTGCGTAACTGCTAAAAGTCGCCGACTTCCGTCCGAGGTTTCTGCTGCTACGTTAAAGCCGTTAGCCAGGTCAGCGAACGCACTTGACGACTGACGAGGAAATTATGGACTGCGTCAACGCAACTCAGCGGTTTCCGTCTTATTTCCGCCGCTGCATTATATAGGAAAAATGTCGTGACAAAACCACCGCACGATTGAAAATAACGATTATCACCAGTATTTAGTACGTAGGTCCTATCTAGTGATAATAACAACACTTTTACGTGAACACGTGTAGCCTACCGTACATTTGACATTGACAGTAGCTTTGAGTTGACGAAGACGAGGAGGTGAAGTAGAGCGTGATGGTGTGATCTGGACATTGGCCGGTTTGCGTCCTGCGATGTATCACTTCTTCACAGCTGACATCATCATCTCTCAGGAGGTGATTAGAACGAGCTGGTGCATATTTACTGTCTGTAGCAGAACATGTATGCAACATAATCAGATCATCTGCGCAGACCCGTCATGCTCTTCGGCTTCTGCGAGCGCACGGCATGGCAAATGCATCGCTATATACAGGAAATCATCACCGCCAAGCTGACAGACGCTGCGAGTGCGTGGTGGGAAGCTGACCGTCAACGCTTAGAGGCGATCATCCGCGGAGCGGCAAACGTACAGACTTGTGTTCAGAAGACCACCCAGCACTAGATGATCTAGTCGAACGCGCAGATGATGAACTATTTGATAAAATACTGATCAACTCTGGACATGTCTTGTATAGTATTCTGCCTAGAGGAACAGTCTTTACCTATACTTTCAGGCGCATACGACATAACAGAGAACTAACTAGCAAAACTACGCACCTAGCACAGTGTAGTTTTATTGTGCGCATGCTATATAAAGATATGTACTAACTTCGAGGCCTTATACTGTTTTGGACTGATAGATAAATTTCATTGTTACTACTGTAAACATTTCGTGTGAAACTATCAACTTAGTTAGGATACTCATTGTATGCTATGCGGTCTGTCACGGCTCATTAAACGAATATGAATGAATGAGTAACCACGCCCCTTTCAAGGACAATTTGTCGTCCATAGCTGGGACTTGCTATGATCGACATGTTCGCCTATACCAAATATGATGTCTCTAGCTTAAGCCGTTCCAGAGATATTTTGTTTGAAAGGGGGTGAGTCACCGTCACTTTGAGGGCAAATTTCAGGGGGAAGGTGGGTCGTCCACCAACGAATTTTGGCGTCAAAAAACTAGAGTCCCGGATGGGCGCTATCACGTGGTGTTGTTTGCGTGATCCTACGTTTAGCCGTTTTGAAACGATACCCGGATACCGGCGTGTGACACACACACAGACACACAGACACACGTGATCATGGCTAATACCCGCGCATCGCTCGCGCCGAGCGGGTAAAAATTGCGTCTTACGACCGGTCCACAAGTCTCTGGCTGAGACGCCTTACCGCCGAAAATTCGTGGATTTAGAGGCACGTGATGTTAGTTTTTCCAAGCGTGTTTCATGGGAGTACTGCATGAAGCAGTGTATTTTGTCGTTTTTCTGACGATTGATACGCGCAAACCACATTATCGGTGCATTTTGGAGTCTGTGTTATGAGCCTGGTTCCACGTGTTGTCAGGCGGAATAAAACGTGGCAGTTGCTGAAAGTGCTACTCAGGCTAACAGGCGATCTGTTTTGCGTTATTCGTACAACAGTAGAACAACATTTCAGCTGATAAGCGCGTCGCACGGGTCTCTCGGCGATAGCTGAGCTTGTTGACATGGCACAACAGAGCTGCCACCTAGTGAATGACTGATACACATGGCGTTAAATAAATATTAGATTACTTCACATTAATCACACAAAGTAATGTCCAGTGATAAGAGGCAATAAATATACAATAAATTTAAAGTGATTTAGGAATACAGACAAAACACATCTTGGTGAAGCACGTTATAAGTAGATAATTTTACATAGGACACCATTCAGAAGTTGAATTAAATGATATAGAACCGTTTCGCAAGTGTAATTTGGGGGCCTCCAAAATCACCTACTTCCGGTTGTCTGGGTTCGGAAATTTTACCGTCACGACCTGTGCGCGGTCTAGCCTAGTCGATACAGGAGGTAATTCGCGGATCGCTGGAGGGGTTTGGCCCCCAAGCCCCAAAAACCGCCCCAAGTGGGGGAGGGTTGACGCCAATATGCGAATTGCGATTTCGACAAAATCGACATTACAACGAACGTAGACAGACAAGAGACATCACATGTGCTTCAAGCGACAACGTGGCACAAATGACTTTTTATGCATTTCAGAGTCACATCTCGAGAGTACATGTCCTTTGGGTCTGAGGTAGTGGTTACAAGATTTAATAGGAGAAAGGAGAGATCGAACACAATGATTATAACTTAGCAAACAAACCTGTTGAACCTTAGTGATTGGGAGAGGATAATGTACAACCGTGGGTTAGGTCGCTTAAATACAATTTCTTTAGTCTTAGCGATGTTGATAGCCATTCTGTTCTCAACTTCTCCTCAGCCCAATCAATATTTGACATAATTAAATTCCTCAACGAGAAATTTTCGTACAGTTGTGCAGCAGCTGGCAAGATTTCAGAAGTTGACTTAGAGTATCACGCAGTCACTCGACTGTGACAGCTGAGTCCCGTCTGAGCCTAATGAAGTAATGTCACGTTTTCGGCTATTATTACTGGCCCGTCTAGTGGCCAGTATTGTTTTGCTTACTGGCGTCTGTCGTCAGTCGTCATCTGTAGCGCTGCCGGCTGGCGGGTAGACCGGCTGCCGGCAGCGTGGGCGGTCCGGCGGCCGACATTGCACGGCGGGCCAGTATGGTTCCGGTCCGTTAGGGCGACACCTTGTGTTAGCTTGTTTTACAAAACCAATCAACTACATTCGTGTTTGCGCAGAGTCCGCCATCGAGCTTTTGCAGTGAAGAAATGTAATCGACGCGCGTGTATAACCACGGTTGATTGTCCGAGTCAAGACGAACCAGCTCCATTCTCCGAGCAGACAGATAGCGTGGTATGCAGAGAGTCTTCTCGGCTGCAGGTGAGTTGGACGTTGATGCGTTGCAATTTGCGGTCGTCGGGCGGTGAACCAGTAATCTGACGATCAGAGGAGAGATGAAGCACGGCGTGGAAGGAGAAGATGGGATGCTCGAAGGAAGGTCCACAGTCGACGTCATGTGACGCCTGCCGGCTACAGTGCTGTTACTCGACACTGCAGTCGTCGGACCGAGGCGTCGCCGCGACATTTTGGTACACGTTTATATAGTTGTCATTATCCTTCGGTCACCACGCCGGATTAGACTATCTGATAGACAAGACAGGCACGTGACTAGAGCACCGTAGAGTCAAGGGGCATCAAAGGGTCAATTGAAAATCAATATTGAAAATTGCAGGACACTGCACGTGGTAGGTCGAAGATGAAGGACCTTGCAAAACGACGTCACAACGTAACAAAGTCGACCGCAGCCAAATACAACGACTTCGGTCCTTGTTATTGTCGGACCGATATGTACGCTGGCTGCATGGCATGCTGCCCCCTGGTGAGTCACGATGAGTAAGTAAATTTATTGGCATATTGTAGCCATGGGGCCAGATTAATTGCATACAAAGTAAAATGCAATCACATATATACGAATAGAAATAGAACAATTGGGTAATGCACGATCCGCACAAGTTACAAGTAGCCTAAGAACCAGTCTGTCTCACAATCGACGGCTCGGACGACGACCAAGCCAGTCCGAGCGACACGTACGCTGTGTGTGGTCCAGAATCCGTTGATCGTGGTCGGTTGGTGGCCGTAGAATGCTGATAGATTGCATGAGTGTCAGTTGCCGATGTCAACATTAACAGGCTCGCTGGCGGACTGGCTATTGTAACTTGTCACCGAGCACGTGAATGTCCCAACCGCGTCGACTCATCTCCAGCCACTTTACAACGTGAATGGGCCATAAAATAGTTATTACCACTTTTATCTTTGCCATACGTTTGGCAGATGTTGACCAGAGCAGTTTACCGGTTTGCTATCTGTCGGTTTCTGTTTCTGTTATCTGCCTGACGGACTCTTTCAGTTGGACTGTGAAAAGCGAACATTGTAACTGGCGATAGTAGACTTCACCCCCTGTGCGTTTCTGCCGTACGTGCCAAGCCCGTCGTTGTTACTACAGACTACTACAGCAAGTGGTAAACACACAGGTCGCAGTCGATCGTATTTGTCTCGTGTTGTTACGACCACAGCGAACATTTCGTTCCGGAAGCGGCTTAGATCTGCCGACACCAATCGATACGAACCGCTCACAACCCGACTCAAGTTCGGCGAACGATGCTTTTCACAATGCTCGACCCAAAGCTTGTAATGAGCTGCCTACCAAGCTTAAAGAGTTAACGGACCACAGTGCGTTCAGACGCCAGCTGAAGACATTTCTGTTTGAACGCGCGTTTTCTACACAGTGATGGTCCTGCCGCTGGTCACCTGGGTGTAAGCGATGAACAGTGTGCGTGCATCGTGCATACGACCTAACGACTATCAGCCATTCCGATCACCTTGAATGACTTTCAATGTCATTAACCAACTGTGAGTCTTTCAAATGTGATTTTTCCTACAGCTGTGCAGCAGTTGACAAGAGTTCAACTGATGCAGTGCGTCGCGCGGTTTCTGTGCGATAGCTGAGCTTCTTAGTGAGATATGCGAGCAGACGAACAAACAAACAGACGGTTTACAGTCGCTTCCCGGAAAGTCACTTTCCCGAATAGACGTTTTCCGAAAAACGTTTTCGAGTAGAAAGTGGATTGCGACCTCTTCCTGTTCATGCCATAATCTAGGATCTTGATAATTACATGCGACGCTGGTTGGAAATAGCAGAGCACCACGTCACGATCGCTTACGATTACGTCAAGTGCTTACTGCATGTTTATGTTTAACGAATTCATGATGCGTGTGTAATACCAGCGATGTAGTGGAATAATTATTGTGAGTGACTTGGCAGCTGACATGGTGAGCAGACACGTTCCAGCGTAGCGGCGTCACGACACTCAAAGAAAACCTGGACCACCGCCGTCGAATACACACTGACGACGCGACGCCACGTTTCGTTATTGAGACACTGAACTTGACTATACGCAATACTGTCTGAATAGAAGTGAACATAATCAAAGACGATCGCTGGCGTTAACTGCAGCAGAGTTAGAGGCAATGATAACAAAACCTTGAGAATTTTACGCGGTTCAGATAAACCGATCTCAATACAACTCGACTAACACTTAATCGACATGCATGCTAGCTATAACAGTTAGTTTCTATGTTACGTTCCAGGAAACGTTATTCTGTGAAACGTCTTTTAGAAAAAGCGACTTTCCGGGAAACAACTGTAAACCCAAACGGACAGACAAAGAGACACACAGACACGCTGATTACAATACTTCGCACCCGTACCGCGGGCGAAATAATGAGACATCCTGTGTCTACTTCCCAGCCGTAGATCATCCAGTCCTGCTGAGGGTAGGAAGCCTAATATTATTTCTTTATTTAATATTACTTGTTATTATTAATATTAGTTGTTCTTCAAAGTTTTTCGTTCGATTTTAAACATGTGCATAATACTCTGACAGTGTTTTAAAAATATAAAACGCAGGCAAAACCAAGACGTTAAAAACATGAAAACGTGACAGACCAGTAAGCCAAAATAAAATATGAGTATGCCCTACATGTGTACAGCGTTTGAAAACTTACCACTTGCTACGTTGTATCTTAAACGATGTCTGTCGTTAATTGATATGGTTAGTTTCGGATCTTGCGTTCGAATAAGGCTTCATATTGTTCGCTAATTATGTGAACGTAAATAAAGCGTAAATGTAACATATCGATTGTTTGATCTTATAACGCCACATCATATTGCTCAGCAAATAAAAACGTAAAAATCACCAAAGGCTAATGTTTATTTTTCCGTTTGTACACAAAAATAGCCTGACTGTTTTTCGTTTTTATCTTAATCGCATCTTGCATGTTACCCTTTAATGAGCTTATTTTTCTATCTCTTCTGGGGCTAGCAGCTGCAGTATTTAAGAAGATTAGCTCTTCGAACGTGAAGCAGGAGAATGAGGGATCGATGGGTAAATGACATTAATACTGATGGTTAAGCCGATAGTCGTTGCTGATGTGACGAAGATTGATAAATGGATGACAGACGGAGGTGAGAATCTCGTCACGTGATGTCCCAGGCCTATCAGTCAAGCACGTTATCAGTCAAGCACTTATCAGTGTGCGCAAAAGCAGTCTCTGTCGCCGGCTTCATCTCAGAGTGACAATATTAAGAAAATCGTGGAATAGTCGTGGACGTGCAAGGATAGAGAGGACGCAAATCCAATCCATTAGCCTGCGAAGCGTTATATTGACCGCAGTGCGTTGCTAATCGCTAGATGGCGTGCTCGTCCGTGGCCTCATGAGAGTCCAACATTACTGTGCTGAGTTGTTCTCATTCACCAAGTCCCACGCTTTACGTAGTGCATCGCTGGACGCCTCACTAAAAATAAATCACACACACACACACAAATAGCCAAGAATTTTGACCGCGCGACGCTATGCTAGCTGTAGCCGTGTGGGGCCGTCCGTCTGTCTGTCACTCTGTCTGTCACAAGTCTGAGTAATAAAAATATGTTCGACATCATTTGTGAAATTTGTACTTTGAGACTTTGAGCGAAAGAACAACATCTGCAGACTTATCAAGCCTGTACACATCGAACGCAATGTAATTATTGTGTTAGATCTGTGCGAAGTTATTATTCACAGAGTGACAACGAAATGCGATCAAACAAAAAAGAATAATACTAATATTTATATAATTAACATCACAACAGTTGATTGCAAATCATTTAACATGATAATGTGATAACATCGTACATAGATATTAATTTCGATAAAAATACAAGAATAAAATAAACGTTAAAATGTTTGTATTTAAAAATTTAAAAACCAGTCAAAGTTTTAACAACTATGACAGAAGTTAATATACTTTAAGAGTACTGTAATATACTTTTACAAGAAGCTCTGCTACTGCAGAGGGACCGCGCGACGCGCTATGTTAGTAAATTCGTGCTATGTTTCATATGTTTCACGAGGTATGGGAGCTGGAAAGGTTCCAAACAGCAAAAGTGACATGCGGTAAAAATGGAAAAAGGATAATTTATGGTAAGTTAGACGTAGAAGTGTAACTTGCTAGTAAGTTACCAGACACTCGCATCGCTGCGAAAGATTTGTGTGTTTCGCTAATTGTAGCACTATATACTGTGGAGGACACTGCTACTTATCTATCCAGGTCGAGATACGGAATACATCATAAAAATGACAGTATAAACAATTTCGAAGGAAAATTTATAGGCCCTAAAGTATCATTCTGATTCACATTCAATTTAAATAGTTCACTTTAATCGCAACCTTATTCTACAGTACTAAATAGGTATAATTAAAAGAAAGAGCAACTGTAATCATTTATGTAAAAACGTTTTTTTACGTTTTTAACGGTTTTTATTTTGTCGACGTTTTTATTTTAAAAAACGTTGGCAAAGTAGGCGTGTAAGTAAGCGAAAGAACGGCAACGAAATAATACAGTTTAATAATATAATACATTTGAATTTTTCCCGTAAGTTACGGGAGTGTAGAATTCAGTGGGCTGCAAATACTGAAGTACTGCATTCAACAGACATTTTTTTGATTTTCTGAATGTTGACGAAGATGAAAAAAGCTGCAAACTTTTGTTGTGTAGTTCGATGCAGTTCTGTTAGGCCTTAGACATTGGGGGTTAAACACAGGCTAGTATAGGTAACGTTTTTTATTCAACGTTTACAAACGTTTTTTTATTTTTGTCACTTTTTACGTTTTTGAACGTTTTTATTATTATTTAAACGTTTTTTTTACATCTATGCTGTAAATGATGGGCTTAAGAATCGTGAGAATGCAAGTAGGAGAGTTTGTCTATTTCTCTGTTTGAAACGTACGTAAATGCAGTCAAGTTCGAATTCAGCGGACAAGTGGGTGAGAAAAAAGCACTGCGTGTGTGAATATTGTGCTAGCGGCGACGGCGTGATATGGTGAGGTAGTTGGTTGCGTGTACGCTACGTCGTAAACGATTGTCATAAACTATACAGTACACTGCCCACGATATAGGCTACGAAACGTGGCGCTACCGTGATATGACAGCATTACGACTGACAAGTTATGCCGACGTTGCCGACTGCCTTTCTCCATCTAGCGCTTCGCCTGTTAACTCGTCATGAAAGCAGCCCGACAGCAATCTACGGTGGCGATAACGTACTCGTCACAATGACAGGCGGTTGACCACTGCTCGAACTGCACAGGACAGACAATATTCTCACTGCTCGGTCAACAGTTTGAAGATACGGCTTGATTAATGCGAATTGTTTGATATTTTCGTCAAAAAGCTTGTCTGCATGACATTCTACATCGCGTAAGTAAACGGCTGTAAGTATGCAAGTTATATGTCAGGCATAAACTGCAGTTTTTACATTTCTTGTACGATAACTGACTGTACAATCTCCTAAATAAGAAATAGATATTTTTATAGGATCTACCTCATTAGTAACGTGAAAATGAAAATTATGGTAAAGTTGTATTTTCACAATATATGATACCTTCGCTACTTAGCGGAAACGTTTTCAATAATCTTGAATGACTATTCCCGGATTTAAAGTCATGCTTTTTCATTTTCAAACGTAAGATATATAGATTTCTTTGTTAGTTATTGTTCGATATCAACTGGTTTATACTAGAATATATTATAAATTGTATTGGGAAATGTTAGCAAATTTTGATCTGCTTAGTTAAGTTGTTT
>Ga0209780_1001881_pt1 | contig 14395 bp, 10 predicted proteins | sample WorMetexBAHAMAS2_FD_187384 | JGI IMG/M metagenome (GOLD analysis project Ga0209780, IMG submission 187384) | Marine gutless worms symbiont microbial communities from Max Planck institute for Marine Microbiology, Germany - Inanidrilus exumae... | ecosystem: Host-associated > Annelida > Digestive... | reverse complement strand
CTCCGGTACTGGCCAGTGGGACGAGACGTGGACTCATCGCTACCCCGCCTTCACGTTCTGACGAACGTCGACCGACGGCTTTTATCACCGCTGCTCGTGACAGTTTCATACCGGCAGCAGCCACGTTCCATATAACTAAACGGTTGCAGGGGTGGACCCAGGATTTGGGAAAGGAACGGGTTTGTCAGGAGGGAGGGACGGAATTCCCAGAGCGTGTCCACGGGCAAAATACTGAGGGGCAAAGTACCCCAAAGACAAATTGTGCTTCGATGACGTAATCTGAAAGAAAGCTAAACGGTGTTTTGTCAACTGAGCATTATAAGGGCAGTTTTATACAGCGGTGAGAGATGAGAGGGGGTTCCTACAAACCCAACAAATCCCGCTGGATCCGCCAGTGAGTTATTTGACCCATTTTACCTCAGTGTTATTCTACACTATTTCGGGGATTCGATGCTAGGCTGGCTAACCGAACATTTTTAGTTTTGACGTTCGGGCACTCTGGCGCTCAGGGTTGAGCGTTATATTGTCCAAAAGTCAAAAAACTAGAAATGGTCGCTTAGTCAGCCTGGCGTCGAATCCCTTAGTTACTGTCCCTATTTTGGAACTCTGGGCAAAAATGGGTTAATTGAATTCCACCAGTTAAAGTCAACTAGTCAGAACAGTTCAGCTTAACATGACATCTCGAGACGTCTGGCTATAGTCTTATGCCATCACGTCGACTGACGTACGTCGCCTTTCATGAAGAGTATAGCCTATTATGATTTGGGTGGTTAGCTTCCAGGATATTTCTCATTCAGTGTACACACGGTGAATATAAATACATGGCAAAAGATACTGTTGTAGGCCTCTTTGCCCAATATTTACCATTATTCACATTGCACGCAATATTAATCAACTGCGCACAGGTGTAGACATAGTGATAGACAGATAGAGCTGATTGTGGGCATGCGCAACGAAAAGCAAGCCAAACATCGCGTGAATTATGACGAAGATTATTACATTCGATTCTTCAGATTTTCCACTGGAAGTAGTAATAGCAAACATAGTGTTTTCTGCCAGTATATACACTGTACACATCCAAAAACAGAATAAACGACCACAAACGTTTCAGAAACGTTACACTTTGTTAGAAAAATTTGAAAATAGCGACAGGTCTGATATCATACAGAACTTAAGTAGAAAACTACCCTGTGAAAAATCTGGGAATTCGTATTGGCATCTCCACTTCAATTTATGGGGTACACTGATCACTCCTGTGCTACTGGCACTGAAATGTCCACCCACAGTTTCTGCTTTTAAGATTACGTAGCAGTCTGCTGTAGTGTAGGCAAACTGACTTGAAATAAGTGATTCAATATACGAGGTGGACGAACTGAAACATTGGTCACTTCACGAACAGTGGGTATAACGTGGGGTATAGCGATTTCAGAAATATACACAAGACAGCTCGATCTAGACGTGGTGCCCACAAGTATGGTTAGGCCCTTTGTCTAAACTATATACGGTGTTTCAAAAAGTGAGACCGTTGTTAATTTTTGAACAATTCAATCAAGAATGAAGCGATTTCAATAATTTTAGCAACCCGAATTCTGAAGAAATGTCGCACCAGAAGAGCACATATTTGTCGTCCTCATTTGTAAAATGTGGTTACTGTACATTCAGAAATTCGAAAAAGTAAAATTGTCGCGTGTGATCGAAGTGATAGTATTATAAAAACGTTTACATGGTAGCGCACTTCCAACTGTACGACGTGGTAAGAACTTTAATTGAATTTCACTCGCCACTGGAGTGCTGAAAAATTTTCTCAAATTTCATCAGTTATTGAAAAAGTTATTAAACTTTAACCAAATGCCTTTTGAGACATGAGCTAAATGTCAGCACAGTGTGATGGATTTTGTGACTGAGTGTGGCAAAATGATTGGAGGAGAGTGTCAGCGCAGAAGGTGATCAAATTATCAAAGTTCGCATGATGTTGCTTGCCTGAAATTCAGTTGTTGCCATATAACATAACCACCGGCTGTTTTCAAAACTATTCATTTGGGAGAAGCAATATAACTTCGATCAGATAAAAGAGGCCTCCATTTCACAAGGTAGTGCGGTGACGTTTTTCAGGTGTGGTGGACTAGTTCATAAATACATACGTCAAATTTCTTCAGGATTCTGTACCAAAAATTATTAAAATTGATTCATTTTAATAGTTATTCAAAAAAATAAAAGGGTATCACTTTTTGAAACAGTATATCATTGAAGTGGCTTTCTTTCTGTAAATGCAGTAATTTGATGTTAATTTGAGAAAACCAAGGAAGAACGGTATGCGTTAATAATCTAATTTTGTTGTTTGCAAACTGCATGTATAGGCTTATTATTGTTTCCAATGTTAAATTTTGTTTTTTTTTATTGCAAAATGTTATACGATTACAAATTTTACTCATATTATGCTATACGTCGTATACGTTATATGTATTTTATTTTGTTGTTACATATTGTAGAACTGCGAATTTTCGGTTGTAGAAGTACTTTTTGTAGAACTACATTCCACGATGCCATTGTGCGTGTATTTGTCTAATAAACGGGCACTCTCCAATTGCTCTAACGAGAAATGTTACAGTAAAGGTCGTTATTTTATTGCTTGTTTAATAAACTTAAGCCAAACGATAGTGTGAAAAACCAAAAAAGACGTTTTACTTTTTAGACAAGATGGGAGGAGGTGTCGATTTATTAAGAATAGGCCTATTAGGGTTGCAGCGGCGAAATAAGACAATGATTTTGAAGAGAGACAAGCACAGAAGGATGTCTTTTTTCTTAGTTCGACCACTGCATATCTCCATCGAGTTCCCATCTCTATGGACAGTTTCTTATAAAAATTTTAATATTTGTGCTGAAAGGGGACGTTAAACTCCAACTAACTTCCAAAAACTGTCATTTATCCAAAAACTGTCATTTTAAGTCTCGAAATGGCGTGCTTTGTTGAATTTTGCGTGTTTTTAAATTTAATTTGTGTGCCTGTCTGCGTGTCTGCATGCAATAGCAGCGACTTTAAATCAATTCTTGTCCCCGTCTGTCTGTGAACTCACTTCCTGTATCATTCTGTTATCACAAGTGACTCTGTCAGTATTTAAATCCATGCTAAAGACACGTTTCCATTTAGCGTTTGGCTAGCACACACGATCGGACTGACCGCCGCAAGCGCCTCTGAAATCACGACCGTGTGGCGCTATAGAAATGCGATGATTACATGTATTATTATTCGACCGAAGCGAAAGTAAACGAAAGTGAACGGATTTGAGTACATTGATGCCTATTTGCTGGGGGCTTGCCCTGGCAGATTTTGGGCGCAATCCGCGCAGTAGCAACAGTTTGAGAGGCAGCCGAAAGTTTTTTGTCAGGTAAATAACGCACGATTTCAACGATTTCCCGTCGGATAAATTTTACGACATTTGAACACAACAACGTCGATCGCTGAGGCGGTGAAAACTTTAGTAACAGAATTTTGAAAATTTTACTGTAAGAGGTCGTTTTCCAAAAAAACGCAAAAATTGCTCACAGAATTTACAGGTCTTGCGACTTCAGGCCGTCATAACTCCGCAATGATTACAGATCGCCGGAAATTTATTACCAAACCGAAGGCATCTATGGTGTCTAGTTTCCAATTTTACCGTTAGAATCAATTCAAAGTCTTTCCCCTGGGCTATACGCTCCGTAGAGGAAACGCACCTACCCAAATTCTCGGCAACGTCCGATGTCCGATATTGTGTATTAAAACCAATAGTACGCCGCTGTGGCCTGGCGACCGATATATGAAAGAAAAGCAGACTAAATTGGAAACTGAAAATAAGTATCGCGGCAGATAATGCTAACATCACTCAGTCGCAGGCACGTGACACTGGGCATCGTCGAATGTTGGAAGTAAACAGCTTGTGCACGGATAGCGGACCGCTTCGGGCGAGTACTGTATTGTGTCATTCACACAATACAGCCTTCTAGCTATTATTGTTATAATTATCGGGTGTGAACGCAGCTTAACTTTTAGAGCGTTTATCTTTGAGTAATAATCGTTGGTTAATTTTGCTTTTATTTCTAGCAGTACTTTACACAAGTCAGGGCCGGCGGCCGTCAATGGCACAGCTACATGGAGTTCAGTTGGTTCAATGAATCTCCAGCCTCCACGAAACCCAAAGCCGAAGAACAACCAACATAACGAGAGTCAGTATTGAGAAATGGTTCAAATTTCACTGTGCGCAGAATTTTGTTTGGGCTGGCTAAAATTTCCCCTTTCAAGCACCGTTTACCTCGTTAGACCGATGTGACGTCACACCTGCAGTTTTGTTGGGCAACTTTGTAGTGCAACTTTATCGTGCAACAGAGTTGCAGTATGCAACTGTGCATGTTGCACACTGCAACTTTGTTGCATAAACGAGAACTGACCAATCAGCGTTCAGCGAGAAAATTGCACCGAATACAGCACTGCTTTATTCGGAAAACGACTGCTACAAAGTTGCTGGAAACGCGAAAAGATGAATCTAGTCTGACGGCGGCGGGCGGGTCGGCGAACATGCAATGATGCGGCGGATTTTAATTCCGCGGAGTCAGATTTCGTCTTCTCGACAACACTCGGCGTCGCTAGCGCCACAAAACGACCGCAAATCACCGACGAAACATCCCTCACGACGGTCGTCACGGACGCCAGCGCCCTAACTAAATCACGGCCCGGCCCGGCCCTCCTTGCAGTCCGACAGACACGTACGAAGAAATACAACAGGTCCGAATGCTGTCCAGCGCAGGGCGCTTTGACATCGGCTCGTTAATTGTTGTCCGAATCGTCGACCGCGGCATCGTCAGACATCCCTTAGTGGGAACAGGAGACTAGTCGTCTGACATCTAGAAGGAGGCGTGCACTGATGAAGTAAAGACGGATCGTCCGCTTGCCGCCTTTGTCTCCGCTGATAAGGCGACGCCGGCGCTGCCGCCAAGATTTTGAATTAATAGCACCCATCGGATGATCAGTACACATGACGAGATGCTCCAGTTATTTATTGTCGGATTTCATTTGAAACTAAGTAAATGACGACAATGATGGGCCTATGTAGGCCTACTGTCGTCAGACTGAGAGCATTGATATGTGCTAATCTGTACTAACCATAATCACAGTGGATTCTTTTACTAAGCCAAGAAATTGGCTGGGAAAAAAGTCTTCGAAATGACCGGTTTTGTGTCGGTACTCGGTACGTGGGACATAACCTTAATAAATCTTGGAATACAGCTGAGAACTGCTGTTGACACTGTTGGTACCGAGGATAATATAATTGTTAGACTGATCTGTATTATAATCACTCAAACGACGGGTATTTGAAATAGACATTTTTCACACAATGTTTTTGTCAACTCACGTTTGGCGTCGATCAAGCAACAGAACTGGAAGAATGTCATGCGATCTGACAACAGCACCATGGTGGGGTGGGGCGTGCATGGAAAATGCTGTCAAAAATAAAAAAGGCTGCACAGAATTGGTGCAAATTGTGTTAATTCACGAATCACACGTGGATCGCTGTACAAGGTGTGACGGCAGAATACTGGGACTGCAAATCCAACAACTGCCTATCACGGTGATTCAGGGCTTGAGATAGCGAGGCATGCTGCAGTCCGGCAAACGATGGCGGTGAAGTTCGTGTTCAACATTTTGCCAGGTCTTCTTCGATGTCGGGAAGGATTTCTTCGAATCTGTTGGCCAGACGCTGTCGACGGGCGTCGCTGTCGTCATCAAGCGCCTCCAGCAGCTGCGTCACAGCACGACAACACACGCAGTCAATAGGCATACAGGCTAGTCACTTTGAAATGTCTGTGAAATCTGTTTACAGTATAACAACCAGGGGCAGAGAGGGTGCGAGATAACCCGACGGCATTTTTTCAGTATTTTATGTAGCCTATTGCAAGAAATGTTTTGTCGCACGGTGTTATAAGGTTGCACGGTGCACGATTATGCCTTCTGGAGTATTGATATTCTTTCTACAAATAGGTTAGCACCAGCTAAACTGTCCCTCAGTTGACAGAAGATGACCAAACCGCAAGGACGAACACTGAATTCCAGAAGGAGATGCTCGTATATATCCGCGATGCATGAAAGAGATTCATGCATTGAAGAGAAACTATAAATTTAAGAGGCAGCAGTCGCTTTAGATTCACGTTGCACCACTTCAAATTGCGCCTGGAAAGGCGAGGGCGACACGCGTGGTCGCGCATCTCGCTCTGCGGTAGTGATGGTCAAGTGCTGTAAACGAAGCATGTCGTCCCGACAACTTGGATGTGACTGACATTGTTGACAATAGCTGCTGGACCATCTGGAAACATGTCGATTTAGACTTTTAAAATAATAATCTGACCTATACGAGCACAGTGCTCAGAAAATCTCGAACTGAAGCCAGGACGTAATCAGATGTTGCCTACCTCAAACTTGTACTGTTTTGCACACTTGAGTAGTTCTATTACTGCTGAATAGACGCCAAAGTCCGCACCATTCGTCTGCACACACAATAATTGTTTATTAGTTACTGAATACGACCAGTTTTACTTAGCTTACCAGTATAGTGACATTTCTGTGTAAAAACAAGGTGTCGCCCTAACGGGACGTAACCGCACTGGCCCGCCGTGCATTGTCGGCCGCCAGACCGCCCACGCGCTCGGCGGCCGGCCCGCCCGCCCGCCGACAGCGTTAAAAACGACGACGACAACAGACGACAGACGTTAGCGAGCAAAATAATACTGGTCCATTAGGCAAGCCAGTAATAAAGAGAATGCTGTTAAAATGGACTGAGCGAAACCATCAGCAAGTCTACACTCTGATTAAACGCGTTTGATCAATCAATAAAATATGTTTACTTGTTACCAGCTTTACTTTTGACGCCTGATGTACTAATGATTGTGGACTATAAATGCACCATGTGATGTTCTTTTTAAATGTTTTAAAATGTTAATTTTATTTTGTGTACGATTTACATAATAAATAAAATAATTATACACCTGTGAGTGTTGGTGCATGAAGTCGGTGATCTGTTGGTCGGTGACCGTCGGTGTGTCCTCTATCGTCTTGTAGAACGATCGCACCATCTGACGATAGCGCGGAATGTCCTTGGCATAGAGCAGCTTGCTAGAGGGTGAGTCCTGCAGACCACGCACCACGGTCTGCACTCTTACTTCTAACAAAATCTCAAACCAAAAACACTGTTGTGAGGTGTGATGGCTCAGTGGTAGGGCGTTGGACTTGCGACTGACAGGTCGCAGTTCAATTCCCGGCCGGTCCGCTTTCACGTAACACAGGTCAACTCAGCCTTGCATCCCTCCGGGGTCGCTAAATCGAGTACCTGCTTCGACTGGGGTTTAAGGCGGATTCTCAGCCGGGTGGCAGGTAACACTGTGTGATCCCATATGGCATGTGAGTTTCCCGTAGTGGTGTGGCAGAGTTTCTGCGAACTGCTATATACATTTACTTTACTTTTACTTTACCAGTACGATATACAACTTCGCCCTCGCACTACGTTCAGTGTCTCATTTGACACGATACAATAGTCATTCTCAACTCTGTTCCAAAGTCTGAACTTAAGTCGACATTACTAAACGTTTTAGTTGACTTCATACTTTCAATTTCCTTAGTGTATGGTTTTTAAAAACGCAGAACTACGATTATTGCACCTAACACACATAAGTTGACAGAACTTTATTTCACCGCAAAGGTAGTAGCAGAAAAAAGCATAGGCCTACATAGGCCTGATTAAACAGAAGTTAAATAAATTAAATAAACGGGGCGTCCATCCATAGAGCCCTCCCCTGGGCGCGACCCCCGGCAATAATTTGGCATGCATCCACACAAATAGTTGCGTATTTTTAATTTTAGAAAGGGTGTCTTAGGAGGCCCACTCCATTGCTTCTAAATTTAAATAATGTAGTGAAATGTCCTCTGAGCGCGACCTCTGAATATGACGAAGTCGGTTTTCTTTGACAATTTCGCAGGACTTTTTAAAGGGCGCCAACTAAAAACGCCAATAGAACAAGTAGGTCGCTCCTGCTTATTGTCGGGCGGAAATGTACGCTGGCCGCGTCGCATGCTGCCCTCTGGTAAGTCACGGTAAGTATGCCGACGGGAGAGACGGACAGACGGACGGACAGACGGACGGACGCCAGACCGCCAAATTACGCTGTATGCTAGACGCGGCCAGCATGAATGACATACGAAGAACTAGTACGATATCGAAGCAAACACGTTACACGTTGCAGTCAGATAGATTACGAAGCTACTACGTGCCTTGCCAAGTCGCTGTTCGTGCAGTGAGCAGCTGTCCATGAAGATCTGAGCGACAACTGACAGACATGAGTCGACAATCTGTGTTTTGTGGACGTCGAACAGAAACTCGGGATTTTTAATAACGTTCACCCAGAACCGCAACAGCAGACTGCCACAACGCGCCAACGCTCAAGTAAATAAACACCTCGAACAAAACCGTTTCTATTCATGATATTACGTCCAGTTTATATTAGCGTCATTCAAAATTCTGGTTTCCTCCTGTGTCAGATAATGGCAACTTTGCATAACGCAATTTTCTCTTCACTGTAGATTCATTTATCACCTAATTAATAACAGCTACAATGTATCTGTGAAAAAAATCGTAAGTAGTTTTTAAAATTACCTATCACACAAAGATCAGAATGCATTACGACTTCTTAAGAGAAACTGTTCACAACGTAAAACCGTATCTCCAAATCGCAAAAAGATCACAAACATGCACGTTACTTCGTTTTTATTTTATATTTATGGTCAAGTAAGATAAACGTATAGAAAAAACCTGTTGCTTTTCCACGTATGGACGACCTCTGGATCCGAGATGCCGTGCAGGCGAACGGCGCAGTCGAACTGATCAAAGAGAAATTTAACAACGGGTGGAAGCGAGGCGTCCGTGTGAAGGATTGTGGAAAACAGTTCGTCGACGTACTGCTGGAGCGTACACTGCAACAAATACAGCGCCGTTTTTCACTCGGTGGAAATCATGTACACGTGACTTTTGTCAGATAGCTTGGGTTTTATCCAGCCACTAGTAGTTAGGGGCATATGGCGCGCTAATTGAGCGCTAGTGTATAACTGAGGTCTGGAGAGGAGCCCCTGAGGGGTCCAGAAACATAACCCGTGGTCACAGGGTCAAGGGGCAAAGCTGCGTAACACTGAAAACTTTTTTCGCTCAGACGTCGCAGAGAGGGCGAAATAATCCTCTTTTACACTGACTTTTATCCGTCGTCTTGCCTGCCACTTAAACAAGTTTAAAACAACCGTGATCACCTAGTTAACTTGTTTACACAACAGACGACAATGCGAAATTCAATAATTATGTGACGAGGGATGCAAATATGCCACACAAATAGTCTTGACATATTTTTATTCTTCAGTCGAACCGCAAATCAAATGCTATTAAAATGACACAACCGCTAGGCGCTAGGCTCCCAGAAAGCACTAATGTCACCAAGTTGCAGCGCATGCACCTTAAATAATACGAATGTTACTAAATCATTAAAATGAACAGAGTGAAAAGACCAAACAAACAAAAGTGCATGATTAAAAGGCGATAACTCTGGTAGTAAAAAACAATGGGGCTATCAAATGGTGAAGACCCTGTTGTCCTACGTGAGGCGTCTTGTCATAGTAACAGCGTGTGACGAACAGACAGACAGACACGACTGAACAGTATCGCCCAGTAGAAACTGTGGACCATGGAGGCCAGGCGCCGAAGTATCCTCGGTGATAAAGTATGGGGACGCGGTTTCTCAAGCAAAAGTCTTGGCTCAGTCTCGACACGTTTTATTGAACGGTAAACTATAAAATTCGGCTGTGCCTATCAACACTTTACAACTTGTCAGTGCCCCCCACGTCTCAGTCCTTTTCACTTGCATCAAAAACAGACTTAACAAGAACACATAGGCAGTCGTATCGACATGCAGACCCACGCCGGAAACCGCCGCAGGTACAGGAATACACAGCACAGCTGTTGGCCAAGGTCACTAGCAACCGCGCGACCGAGACAGTTTTCGTAACTGTGTGACCTTGACCTTTGGCCTTTTGACTTCTGGGTCAATGCATGCCGAGCGACTGCTATAGAGTATATGTGTACCAAGTTTGGTGTTGATGACTCAAGGCGTTTTCCTTTTAGAGCGAGGACAAACAGACAAACAGACAGACGCGTCTGAACTCCTACCCCACGCCGGCGGCTATGCCGGCGTGGGTAATGAATGATAACTCTTACCTTAGTGGCAAGGAGCCTCGTCAGAAAGATTTCAGACATGACCTTTTGATCTCGTCCTGCATGCTGTCCGTCATCATGTCGCACCTTCAGTTTCACAATTACACCAGACAGGTGACTTTTACATTACTCTGTATACATCAGTATACAGTATACAGTATACAATATACATCAGTTACGACATTACAATGCGATTTATTATTATTATTATTATTAAGTCACATCGCATGTATTGCACAGATGTGGCCTATTGCTACAGATGTCTCACGTAGAATGTCAGTCTGTGCGTTGGTAACACGGACGTGTCATGAAAAAACGGCTGAACCGATCGAGATGCCGTTTGGGGGTTGACTCCCGTGGGCCCAAGGAACCACTATTAAATATGGTCGAGATCGCCCCACGGGAAGGAACAATTTTGAGGGATTGTCCGGTCCACTAAAAAGTAATGGAATTTCTGCTGCAGTGTACGCAGCAAAAGGGATAATACATTCTTCAATAACGGCACGACATGCGATGCAGCATTTTGTCAAAATTCTTTGACCGCTTGTTATTATTATTATTATTATGATCATTAACGGCAACAGTGCGACCTCCCTTTCTTTTCTTTTTCTCTGTACTTTTTTGCTCCTCAAGCGGCTGCTTCTCTTTCCTTTTCCCATCTTGCCCCACTTCCTTCCCGTTGGCCTCTCTCCTCTCTACTTCTAAAGTTGTGTAGTTACCCCGTCCTCTCCCTATCAACCCCCGCATGATAGTCCATGAAATTTTCATTCCTATACTCACATACAAACAGATACCTTGAGACTTACGTAAAGGAGTAAAAAATAGCGCAGGAAATCTAACTGGGCATGTTACACAACAAGTTATCTGCCTCGTGCCGCTATTGAATGCTTGAAACTGGCTGCAGACGAAGCAAGCATTCATGATTAGTAGCGGCGTTTTCATTACCCGGTACAATATTGACTTGCATTAATTACCCAGCGTATTAACGGTGCACAAAACTTCTCTTCATCTGAGGTAAGACCTGACAAATGGTGGACGTCTGACATTAGCCTAAAATACAGCCGTAAAACACACCAAATGAAAGCGTTTAGCGTTTTTGTTCGCCGTCTTTGTTGACTTCTGCAGCGTACCCGCAAGTCCACTGATAGTGAACCCTAACGACAAATACAGCAGGTAGACAGATAATTATATAAATCATCATTTGTCCGTCAGATTCAGTCTATATCTTGTTTACGTGAACAATGAACGTTATTAAGCATCCTGCATGCAATAATAAGACGCATTCGGAGACGGCAGACTTCGCCCCAATTGCCGCCACTTGGCGAACTGGACGAAACATACGCGTCGTCTTTCATTCGGGCCTTTTCCTTCCATCATATAGAAACATGACATCATCCACAAAACCGGAAGTACATAACGTATCGCACTACCGTCAGATGACGACCGAGCCATGGCCACAGGTAACACGTAGAGAAAATTTGGTGAAATTTGGACGAGTGGTTTTTATGATATGAGAGCAGAGAGACAAATAAACAAACAAACAGACAGACAAACAGACACAGGCCAACATACAAACACGCTGATCACAATACTTCGTTTCCCTAACGGGCGATGTAATAAAAACTAGAAAACATAGGCAGTCGTATTGACATGCAGACCCACGCCGGCAGCAGCAGCACAGGGCCGTAGCAGCACGCGTCACTAGCAACCGTGCGACCGTAACGGTTATCGTAATCGTGTGACCTTGACCTTTGACCTTTTGATCTCTGGGTCAATGCATGCCGGCCGAGCGACTACTATAGAGTATATGTGCTGATAGCTCAAGCCGTTTTCCTTTCAGAGCGCGGACAAACAGACATACAAACAGACATACGCGACTGAACGCCCTACCCACGACGGCGGCTATACAGCCAGCGTTGGTAACTAAACAATACAGCAGTGAATAATACGTCTACATAGCCCAGGATTAGGGACAGACTGCAGTCTTTGGAGACCGTATGCACCATAGTTTTGGGGTCCTTTCCAAAGTCATCATAAAATTTTGATAGCGAAAGATCCGATAGCGCTGCTACGTGCTGTCGAAATGAAAAACGTACTACGGTGATGGCTGATCGCAGGCGCCAAGGGCTTCTTCTGAATCCAACCGAACTGCCTGGATCCGCCACTGGTATTTGAAATAGTTAATATGCTCACCGTTGGAGCGAGCGGCGGCGCTGTATCGCGCGACCAAGGCGAGCGTACATCCGTCAGGTACGCGGTAGTGTGACAGGGTATTGAGTCGACGTTCGTTCTTAGCGACCGTGACGGAACTGGAGTCTTCGTCACGCATCAGCACTCGCCGTCCACTCACCGTCAACATCTCTGTCATAGACACCGCACACAGTCGACTACCAGCAGCAGAAGATGAAGTCTTCAAGTTATCATGTCACAGACACACACATTGATAACCAATTCAGACACATACAACTGAAACTGAACAACAGCTGACGGACAGGATAACACTATAATGGAACAGCTGTAGCAACCAAATAAAACTAGATGGATAGACAGATGGACGGAGCTATTACTGGCCGTCTACACAGGGGCAGACTATAATCAAAATCATCAAAATAAACAGCTGATACCAGGCTGCATCGCCCGGTATTTACGCAGTCCGTGGCACCGTAAGTATTGTAAAATAAATTAGCCCCGTACTGGACTGACGGTCGACTCTTCACAACTGACGTTTGTGCCAAGTTCATTGTCACGTGACATAAAAACAAGGACAAATATGAAAACCGGCCTGATCAAAGTTAGATATTGTGTCCTATTGTTTAAGAATCCGTGGTCATTGCCAGCTCCCTTTGTAAATGGCGAAAGAAATAGCTTTTGAAAATGGCCAGATTTCCAACTTTGAAGGGCTCATGACCTTCACCTTGACCTTGGATCGGGCCATACTGCATACCATTGTGCATCACTCATCGACCTCTACCTACATGCCAAATTTCATTGAAATCGAAGAAACGTTTTGTGGACGTACGGACATACGGACGGACGGATTCACGGATGGACATTTGAGACCGGCTTTATTACGTCGACTCTGTCGAATAGTCGACCTAAACAGTATAACACATTCATGTACAGTGTGCCGTTAGCCTATGTTTGAGTTTAGCGGTTAATTAAGCGTTCGTTAAACTTACCCAAATCCACATTGTGAACTGGCGGACGCTGTGAATACGGCGTGTTTCTGAAGAGCGAGTCGAGAGCTTTCTGCTTGGCTTGCGTGATCGTATCACAGTCCAATATTTTACATATGACGTGATCCTGACCGACAATCTCCGACACAACGTACACCGTCTGTAAAGCAATTAACCACAAAGTCGGCCACAAAAGCGTCAAATTTAGACCTGTGTAAACAAGCCGAAAAAGAATTTTCTACGACTTCTATTATATATACCTTTTACTCTCCCTGACAGAGTGGCAGCCAAAAATTACAAGTAATAATCATCTTTATTCACCAAACATGGTAGACAACTAATGAAGAATAAAACAAAATAACTCAACTAACTCAACTGGATATACGAGGTAGTCATCACACGTACACATTCATGCACAGTAGACAGTTCATCAACATTATTTTTTAACAAAAAGTTTGAACAAGCCGGTTTCAGTAGACTGTAATTTCGTTAAAAATGTCAGTTTTCAAGTAGGCCTAGCTAAATGTATTTGGTATTTTAAAAATTTAACATAAACCGACGACCTTTAGCATCGTATATACTCCCATTTTAGGGTTATTGTTAATCTTTCTTGACGGTATTGGAGTTCTGCCTTGATAACGCCACCGATTGGCAGAGAGTATCGAACCGCATCGCATCTAGAGTTAATTAACTAATCACTGTGACATACACGGTAGCAATAACGTAGCGCGTAACGTAAATGTTCGCCGTAGACGGCGGTTGATGGCGGTCTTCATTTGCAAAGCGCGCCTTCTGATGCTCAGTTCCGGCTGTCTGGAACTCGCTACCGAAAACTGTTGTCAGTAGCGACTCTGTCACAGTTTTTAAGTCTATGCTAAAGACACTCCTCTTCTGCACTGCCAGGCTTTCTCTCTTTCCTCTGCTCACTAACACGCTGCATAGCCC
>Ga0209780_1001880_pt1 | contig 14400 bp, 10 predicted proteins | sample WorMetexBAHAMAS2_FD_187384 | JGI IMG/M metagenome (GOLD analysis project Ga0209780, IMG submission 187384) | Marine gutless worms symbiont microbial communities from Max Planck institute for Marine Microbiology, Germany - Inanidrilus exumae... | ecosystem: Host-associated > Annelida > Digestive... | reverse complement strand
GACATTCTGTCGGAGAGGACGTCGACGTCACATGGTCGACAGAAACCGTAGATCTGTGTGTCGTCTGCGTACGCATGAGGAACCAGCTGGTGGCGTCTCATCAGCTGCAGTTACGTCCTGTTACGGTGACACGTTGTTTCTGTGGTGTATTTGTACTGTGTGAATACAGGAAGTCAGAGCTGACATGGGATGACGTGTCACGGCAGTTTGAGCAGTCTGTCCTTCACTTTGATACACTTGACAGCCCCACGGTTGCTATGATGAGGGATTCGGAGGATGCACATCTCAGACGCTACGCACAGATTTTTGACCAGTCACGTTCGCAGCAGCCAGCGGTAATTATTTCTCACTAATATTAGTACTACTCAGCACCATTGACAAGTTGTAATAATTTGTTGTAGTAGTATCTTATTGTGGGTTTTACCTTAAAGGTATGGCAAAATAGGCCAGATACTGTACATCTTCTAATAGAAGTCGGGTCTTTTATACAAGCTGGGTCTCAATACAAGCCGGGATCCAAATCATTCGAACAAATAGAAGTCGAGGGCTTTTATTAGAAGATATACGGTAAGCAAAAACTGAAAAGTATTAGTATTAATATAATGCTGGTATATGTGTTGTATATACTTGTACTTGCACTGTTTCTTGTGCATTGGTTTTATTCAGCAGGTGCAAATACGACAGTTCTACTGTGTGGCCATGTTGTTATATTTAGGTCGACTCCTCTGAGTCGACCTAATAGAGTGGGTCTCAAATGTCCGTACGTCCGTCCGTCCACAAAAAGTTTTTTCGATTTCAATGAAATTTGGTATGTAGGTAGAGGTTGATGAGTGATGCATGAAGCTATGCAGTATGACTTGATCCAAGGTCAAGGTCACGAGTCCTTGGAAGTCAGAAATTTGGCTATTTTCAAAGGCTATCTTCTCCCCCATTAATAATGGGTGCTGGCAAATGACCACGCATTCTTAAATTAGGGCACAATACCTACTGTTTTTCGGGGCCGGATTTTTAATTTTGTCCTAGTTTTTGTGTCACGTGACTTTGAACTTGGCACACACGTCACTTGCAAGGAGTCGACCGTCAGTCCCGTATGGGGCTAATTTTTTGTTTTTCAGTTACCTTACCCCAAGAATTAATGCTTATTAAATTTTAATATTTATAATATTGTTTTACCTTAAAGGTGCAATATGGCCTAAATTGTGTTGAAAGCGCCGTCAAACGCCAACCAACCTATGTGACATTGTTGGCATACACACACAACACTATGCATAGTCAGCTGAGTCTACCTATGACAACGTCTTTCAACTTGTCATTTCACAAAGTTGGCGCCAACTTTCTGAAATGATGAGTTGAAAGACGTTGTCATAGGTAGAAAGAATGCAGTTCAAGTCTGGGGCTTCAAGACATGGCTTGGCTTTGTGAACGTTCTTTTAGGCACCTCTGAGAACTTCGTTAAAGAGGTGCTAGTAGGTGCTCTTGACTGCATCTCCCTCTCCTAGTCCTACTACTGGTGCTACCCTTACTGACATTTCTGCTTGATTGAGTAATTGCTGGACTGGTTACCGGCCTCACAGTCTGGAACTCTCACCCAGATTTCATCCGGGACCCGACCATCAATGCAGACTGTATCAGACGTACCTGTTCGCTCGGTACTGGTGCATTCAGTGCGTTAGAGGTTCTTGACGATAACCACACTCTATAAATTTACTTACTTGCTTACTATGACAGGTTCATCGGCTGTTGGTGGAGATGATTACTGGTGGAGTGAGTCTTGAAACTGTTGATGATCTGAGATTGGCAGCAGCTTCTGCAGCTGACTGCAGTCTTCATAGCTTGCTTACTGATGCCATCACGTCAGCTCTCAGCTCTTTGCGGTGAGTTCGTTGTCATTGGCGTCATCTTCAATATTGCCCGCTATAGGCCGTATGTCAATCAATAGACAGACTGCCATTGACTCAGGTCATCAGACAACTTCAAATGTTCCATCATTAGAACACGTTCATGTCTTGGTGATCTTACACAAGTTTGCAACCATCTTCCCATTCATATCTGTCAGCCTGACTTTACAGTAGGGCATTTTTACCAGTCACTGAAAACACGTTTCTTTCAAGACTCCAGCGCCTAGTGATTGACTGACTAAATATTCTATGTACTTTACTTACTTATTAGTTGCAGCAGTCGACCAGTTAACAGCAGTGTGTATGCCAGTCTGCAGTGATGATCGCTTGCTGTGGACGTTTTTGCACTGACTGAATGGTGTTATCTCAGTTTGTTGCTGTTGCCTGTATGTGTGAATTAATTAATAGGAAAAAAACATTATAACTTGAAGTACATCACACTTTGAGATGTGATCTTGCTGGACATTTAACACTTTCAGGCATCACATTGCATTAATTTTGTGCTGATTTTTCAGTTGTTTTTTTTTCTTAAATTTTCAATGCACTGTCTGACACAGCTAGTCATTGCTTGCCTTGTGTCTTCAAAGGTTTCTGTAGATAGAGATCATTGCGGATGCGTCGAAGCCTGAGGTAATGGTGATCAGTTAGACAAAATAACCTGAGTTGCTCTTGCTGTGAGCTTTTATTCACTTTATGTTAAGGTTGATGTTCCTCGTCCGTCCGCCTGTCCGCCCGCCTGTCCATCCATTATTGCAGGCAGATTTCCAGCCTACTCTGGACCTCAGTGCTGAGACCTCATAGTGGTCCAGTGCACTAGCCCAGGGAGAGGAGGTATAGAATAGTAGGTGTGTGCTAGTGGGTGTGTGACGTGTAGGGTGAAGGATGGTTAAGTAAGAAGTGAGCAGGTTGTCAGGTATTTATAGCGCACCCCATCTACACGTGGCCTACCGCCTGGCTAGCCCTGACTGGTGCTATGTATTGACACCAGCCCATGGCCAGCCACGCCTTTTAGCTTTAGCCACACCGGTGCGGCTAACAACTTTGACGCTGCTAATCAAGTTGTCAGCAACGGTCACAGATTATAGAGGACACTGTCAAACCCTCTTACCGGCCCGGAATTATCTCCCTGTTCATAATGTGTGAAGGAATTATTTGAAATAATTCTTTAGTGGAGAGCGGAGGCACTCGGACTGAGCTTTGAACCCGGTACCTAGGTGCGTCACGCTCTACTGCACATGGCACCTGAGTGTGTAATCCACTGAGCTACATGGGCAGCTGCTGATGTTTCTGAGAACTAACATTGTGACAGTCGTTCAGTGTTGCAACTGTAGGTCATCATCAGACGGTTGTCATCAGATGGAAGTGTTGAGAACAATTTGTGATCTGGTTTTGCAGCATCGTCATGCTGGGTGAGACCACCTACGTGCACTTGTGACTTCTCTTTTCACTTCACACGTCTGGTTGTCTAGTTGACTTACGTTTGATATTTACAGCTGCAGATTTCTATTGATATTTTTCTCGTTAACCTCACTGTCATCTTAACCTATTAAAACTACTTATCGTGTTTTGCTTTGTTAACTTTGCATTTTAGCAGAGAACTGTCAATATGATGTTGATCGTTTAACAATGAGCATTAGATACCTCATTTTTCTTTGAAGTAATACCACATTGAAACTTGTTTGACTACATTTGGCATAATTCATGCCATTTTTCCACTTTGAGGTTATATTTGCACTCTCTGTGGTTATTTTCTTCAGCTAATTAGGATTATAAATAGAGTTCGTTAGTTAGTTGGAGTTTAACGTCCCCTTTCAGCACAAATATGGCTATATCAGAGACAAAAGGTCAGGGGTGGAGAGCTATCCTTATCCAGTGAAGGAAGGCCAGCAATATATTAACCTCAACCCTGGCCGCCTTTTTGTTCAGCAGCCACCCAAAAGGGAAAGGGATCGAGAGGCTCATTTAAATTATTATGCCAGCGCCTACAACATGAAAAAACAACTAACAAAAAATGGAAAAAGTAATAAAGAGCAAAAGATGAGGAAGTGAATGGACAAGGGAGGAGCAAAGGCGGAAAGGGGTACCCCGGCCCCACGTGGGGTGGATTATAAATAAAAATATAATCACTGAGAGTCATAGCATATCTTTATGAAACATTCATTTTTAGCCTGATCACACAGTTTTATTATCTTCCACACCGAAGGTGATGGGAGGTCATGTTTTGGCCCGTGTCGGTATGTAATAATAATAATAACCAGGATGATATTTATGGTGCTGTCATCATGGCAAAGCCATTGCGAGAGTTTCCCGGTTCATTTGATGAATGCAGACTCAGCGCCGAGGTGGCCGCCAACCCTCAGACCAAGCCAACCGACTTGGACTGCGAGTCCGCCAGAAAGAAATGGCAGCTACCGTCCGCACCCACCATCGCCATTTTACTATTACTCAGCCCGAGAGCTGATACTCATTTTACCGTCTCACAGAGGGTGGAAGGCTGAGTCGACCTAGGCACTGCAGTAAGGGTGTGCAGCCCGTGCCCAAGGCTGTATATCTCAGTGGCTGTCGTGATAAACACAACTGCCTGCGGTGAGATTCGAACCTGGGTCCTGTCACACCGCAGTCAGGCATGTTACCATTAGGCCACTGAGACACTGCATGTAGGTAGATCTGAGCCTTTCTAGTCTTATCATGTGACGTTGATACAAATAGTCATGCCAATGTTGTTTGCTGGTGACGTTTTTCTGACCAGCTGAAGTGACTGTGTATGACAGAGGACATCTGGTGCACCCTGACGATGTAGTGATGTGTCTTGAGTCATTCTGGTCTGACCGTGACGTTGACCCTTTCACGCGCATCCATGTCTTACAGACAGTTGAGCTTGTAGGTTGCTACATTCTTAAACATTTGTGTGGTTTATTCATTTACTGTATAAACTAACATTTATTTATGAACGGTGATAGCATCAAATCGGAAACTATCAATAAATCGAGGCAGTTTGTTTCAGATCGCCGATCTGCAGCTATCAATTTTTCCGGTGGCTACAACCAGATCGCCGATCTGACCTATAATTATCGTTTATTCATTTTCTTACCAGCTGTTGTTCTCACCCAGTAATCTGGAACTTGCTCTGTAGAGCAGTTCTTGAAAGTCATTTGTGTCTTTGATTGATCTTCAAGTCTTGGTGCAGGAGATTTTTATATTTGTTTCTGGCTTTCATTAGTCCTGTAGTGACTTGCATGTGTGTGTGTGTGTGTGTGTCATAAAAGGCTGTTATTTTTATTATAACCACGAGTTAATACACATACGTGCCATTTTGACAGTCGTTTTCTTTGTCTTTTGTTTCATGTGGAAGTAGGAATTTCTGGATTATTAGTTGAAGTTGACCTTGAGTCAGCCAAATTGGCATGGGGGTTGTGTTTATAACGAAATGGTTGCTGCCGATATCAGGGATGCACAGACTAAAGAATAAGACATTAATTAACTGTGTGATGTTGTGTTCGGCCTTCGATGTTTTGACACAAGAACCAAACGTAGTATTAGTAATAGTAGCAGCGTGGTGATGGTTGTCATGGTAGCATTGCAGTGATAAGATAACGTCTCAGAGCATGTGTTTGTGATTTGCCAATTACAGGATTTTCTGCCTCATCAACAGCAAATAACATCTGCCACTTCGCATACGTTTATCTTTCCTATACGCCAGTCCACAAGCAGTTATTTGTGCTTATGTGATTTGGTCATTGTATATCAAATAATCGATTGCCTTTGATTCTACAGATATTCATAACTGAAGAAAAAGACACTTGTTTAGCTAGTCGTTCCAAGGCCGTCGTATCAAGCATGGACGTCAGTTTTCAGGTCTGATTTTACTTACTTAATTAACCTGCTGACTGCATTTTTGTTATGAATCTTACAGAGTTAACAGTTGTATGTGATTAAAGACAGTAAGGAAATATAGTTATCGGCAGTAAGTACCTAAGCAGTCTGTCAGTTTTATCATGATTTTTCGGTGTTTTATGAGTGCAGTTTTAATAGTGAATATTTATTGAATGTATTTCAAAGAGCAGTGATGGGCCAACACAGAGTGTTTATGCAAACAATTGCAACTATGATCAGCTAGTGGCATTGTTCGTTGTTAGTAATTAGTCAACACACGCTGTTGTCGTATTTTGTAGTGAATGCTAATATTCAGCGTTTTGTATATTGTTTATGTTTTAACTTTCATTTGGTTTACTTACCTTTATGCAGCTCTCGGATGCTGACGTAACTACCTGTGAAGGTCGAAGGTCATTGTTTGATCGGCTGATTGCAGAATGTCACAGAGCTCATCAGCTCGTTTTGTTGTCAATCTTGTTGTCAATTTGGCCACAACTTTCTGTCAACTCTGACGGGTAAACTTATTGTCTGCTGTTTAGTTCTATTGACTGGGGTTGTAGCTACAAACGTGATATCAATCTGTATTGATCACCTCAGTGAACAAATCAGTGATTATTCTCATCATTACCTGACTTGATTTTTTCCAGCAATTTGTTTTCTCCAAACATTTTTCAGTATTTTTGGAGACATGGCCTGACTTGTGACAAACTATGAAAATAGTAGCAGCAGCAGCATTGGGTAGTTTTGCTATGATGGTGGTGACTGTGTGTATGATGTAGAGTGATGAATCCTTGGTGTCAGTTGTGTGCAAAGCTGGTGACAGTTGCTGATGCTGACGTAGCTTGTCAAGAGATTTTGCGGGTGTTTTATCGGCTCCAAAATGATGACGAGATGTGGACTGCGGAGGTTGGTGTTTGAGCAGCTTATCTATTTATTAGCCATGCAAACACAGTACCTGCTTTCGACATGGATAGTGGCAGCCATGCTTATGTCTGTTTGTCTGTCTCTTTTTGTATATTTGCACAATAAGGTGGGATTTACTGCGAGATGTATTCTTTCTTTCCTCTGCTTTTCATTTTTAAGCCGCACCACATGCGTGCAGTGAATAGACCTCTGTCTGTCCGTGTTGGGCATACGGGTAAGCTGTGCAGGAACGGTTTGACTGATCATGAGCTTGTTTGACTGATGTGGAACCATAATAAGATGGGAGTCCATGTGCCCCACGGGCACTTCAGCGGGCTGAGATGAGAATGCTCAGGTGGAACTGTGTGATGACAGCTTCACATGCAGTGATTTTATAGAGACTCGGAGTAGATGATACAATTACAGTGGTGTAGCGCAATAGGTTGAGACGTTATGGGCGTGTTGAAAGAAAAGACGAGAGTGATTGGGTGAAAATGCATGGATCTTGAAGTGAAAATGTAAGACTTAGAGGTATACCAAAGAAAACGTGAAGTGAGGTTGTAGAAAAAGACTGTTAGATCCAACAACTGTGCAGGGAAGATGCTATGAACTGTAGGAAATGGAGAAAGTTAATAAGGATGTTGTATAATAACCATGGTTGTCCTGAATAAAGGGTTCTTGTTGTTGTTGTTGTTGTATTTTATTTATCATTTTAAAATATTTTTTATAGTCTTGTATGCGTTTTGTGACATAACTCTGTGATTGCCCAATGGTGACTAATACAGTAGATTGTATGGTTACATCGTCTGCTATTCTCACAGAAAGCAATCATATGATATTAATATTATGTGAAATGCTTATAGTGCACTAAAAACGCTGACGAATAGTCAGCTTAATCGACTGCAGAAACGGTAGTTTCCACTTTATCCAGTCCTTGGTGATGTCATCGTGTGACATTTGATATGTTGTATATGTAACAGTGTGCTGAGCACGTGGTCGACTGCCTTTTGAGTCACTCACCGCCTTACCTTGTGACTGCTGCAAAGTGCCTGCTGATTGGACAACACACTCAGCTTTATCAACGTTCTGTCGACATCTTGAAACAAGCCGACGAGGTACTAGTAATTTGTTTTGCTGCTCGTTTCGTCATTTGTAATGTAATTTTGTGGGCTGCATATTTTAGCAATTAATGGTTGATTCATCTTTTACCGGTTTTAGGCAATTACATTTTTGTAGTTAATTAATTTTTTTATTTATCTTCCATGAGTTATACTTATGATTCAAGTATCTTTTCCGCTGGTAAACATATATTTGCATGCATTTGTCATGTTACATGTGCATGAAAGAGCTGATGGATAATCAACTTAATCTATGGCATGGACCAAAAATGGAAAAAACATGGTGTCGCCCTAACGGGATGTAACACGACTGGCCCGCCGCGTGCTGCCCCCTGGTGAGTTACATTGCATATGCGAGTGTTACAGACGACGACAGACGCCAGCGACCCTTACTAGTCCAGCTCACCTACACTATGTGTAGGCGGGCCACTAATAAAGACAAGAAACTAAGAAACGAAAACCGATATAGCACAGAAGGTACAGTCTGGGTGATAGTCCATGGAGGCAGTCCTGAGGGAGGATCCAAGGAAGAGATTCTATGATTGGAAGGATTTGTGAACAAAAGAAAAAGGTAAACGATGCATAATAGTGCATATGCATACTTTCTGTCAGAATTTTCCATTGTACATTTTAGCGTTGCAAGACAGTAAACAAATGGGCGTGGCAAGCCGTCCACTTTTATGGCACGTTTTCATTAGAGCAAAGTCAGAGTGGTCGGACTGAATTCGTCTGGAGTTTAAAAACGCGAAGTGAATCGCTCGGACTATGGAAAAGAACCGTCTTATACATACCAGACCAGATTGCTGTAGAGTGAGAAAAACGCAGCCATTTTGCAGCCTTTAAGAACATGACGATGCGGTCGTTATGCAATGATTCGACATGTAATTTGTGTTTGTGTGTGACGCAGGTTGTGGATGATACGGAGTTGTTCACACTGTTGCTCAAGCGTCGTCTCTTGTCATACACCGTCAACAGCTGCATCTACCCACGCCTGGTGGATCATATCCTTGTTAGTCAGGCCGTTGATACCGGTACCGTGCCGTGCTATCTGCAGGTTGAGGAGGTTGTGAACCAGCTTCTGGAGGCAGGACATCAGGTTGAAGCTGGTACTCTGTTAATGCAGCATCGAGCAACACACACCGGACTTTGCACATTTGACGCTGCTTTTGGTATCATTTCGCGGCTGTTCAGATAACATCAATTACATCTAGCGTGCTGGGGTTATTGTTTAACATTTTTGTGTGCACTGTCAACAGTAACAGCCTGATTTCCACCCATCTTCCTCTGATTATGTTTGATTATGTCACTGGTTTCGTTGTATTTAACTTCTGATTTAGTTGTTGGTGGCTCTCTGTCAAGACAGCTATTACATGCCGCATGACATCTGTGTTGCTAGCCGTGAAGAAGTGACTGGATGTTGATGGTGCATTGGTGCAGCTATGACTCTTTCTGCTGTGCGGCCTGTTAAAGGCGTATATAATTTCAAATCGAAAACACGCTTACGTTTTGCAAACAGTCTGATCATTCTGTATAACTAACTAAAATACTAACACTTTCACGTTTGCAGTTAAGAAACAAGTTGGCAAAAGGTTTTACGTTTATGTTTGACTTGAGCAACATGGCAGGTGGCAAAGTAACCCACACTGATAGGCTATTCATTAATGGGTTTCTGCTCGTAACCAAACGCAAACAAACTTGAAGTGAAACAAACATGTTTACGGCCGTAACGATTGGAGTGACTATAGGCCCATCTGCTATCATTTGTTAGTTACAACACTCGTAATGATACAAAAGGCTAAAATCACAGTCACAGCAAAACAGCTGAATCCAAACATGCAGATATCTGAATGAGAAATAACTTCTCAGTGTTCTGGCGTTTGAAAGTGAAGCGTCTGTCTGCGACACTGGTCAATCGATGAACGTCAAGTGAAAGAAGGCCAGTGTATATAGTGGACCAGAACCACCAGTCAGACAAGACAACTGAAACTACTGTAGGCCGCACTATGTTGACCCGCTTCGCGTGACCTCGGCTTCTCGCTGCTCCATTCTGTAATGCCGTGAGGGACCGTGCCCGTAGATGGCCGTCATAATTTATGTTGATCCGCCCATCTCCGCTTTTGGTCAGTGGTCGTCATCGCTCGTCGGACGTAACAGTTTCGACTGAAAACAGAATTTGCAATGTTGCATTTAACTGTAACCGAAATCGCGCGGAAACTGCATTATTTTATTTGTCAGTTTCGAACTTTCGGTGCAAACTGAAACTTAAACTGAAGTTTGGTCGGTCTTGATACTGAAAAATTCATTGATAAGATGCTATATAAGTGCACATTTTCATTATTACTGGCCCGCCTAATGGGCTAGTATTGTTTTGTTCGCTGGCGTCTGTCGTCGTCTGTAGGGGTGTGAAACACTCCACGGCGGGTCTGCATGCGGCTTTACAAGATTTTACCCTCGCAGGCCAGGCGATTACGCCATGCCGCCTCTAGTCTAATTATAGCTTCACGGTAACACTGCACGGCGAGCCACTACGGTTACATCCCGTTAGGGCGACACCTTCTTTGATTCATAATTTCTGTTCTGTCTGCCGTGGTTCTGTCATCTTTAAAACAGTTTACGAGCACTTTAGTCACCGCGCATGTCATGTTGTCATCGGCAGACTTACTGTACTGTTATGAATTGTCGCATTGTGATATACTGTACGTATGCGTTTATGATTTGATTTTAGGACGTGTGTGAAGTATGCGCTAATTACCACGTGATTGAAATGCAGAGTGATGATGTTCATTTATTTGTTCTCTGCGACACACCATGCCGGCTTGTTATCATAAGTCAGTGTCATTCTTTCGTATGCGCATTCGTGCACAGTGTTGAACATATCGTCAGAATGGCCACTAGAAAAAAACATGATGTCATGAATCCAGAAAACCGGAAGTACATTCCCACTTCACGGCCGATAATAGACTCGTCCAACGCTCGCAAGCATGCCTCTGCCCATGTTGCGTGCTGCAGCATGGACCAGTCCAATTCGCAATTATTAGGGGTAGGCTTGTCGGACAAATGTTTCCGCCAAAATTGCACGTTCCCATTCGGGGATCGTCTCCCCCACGTAACACACTGTTCCTCGGGCCAGGCCCACTTATCCCAAATGGCATCTCGATCGGTTGAGCCGTTTTCGTATGGGTCCCAAATGCTATGCTGTACAATGCATTGTCCGTGGGAAGAAAACTCCAAAAATTGCTCCTTCGCCTTGGATTTCGTCAACCCGCAGGAGAAGGACCGAGCCACGTCCCTAGGCAATTTACATGCACAAAATTGGTAAAGATCGCGCGTGTGGTTCGGGAGTTATCCTCACGGGCAGACACACAGACGTGCTAAACTGCTCATCATAAATTAAATTCACAATTACTTCGCAACCGCTCCCGCGGGCGAAGCAACGAGCCATGCACAGGACGGTCATTCGTTCATTATTAACCGCGGGCCTGACGTAGAGTAACTTTCCTGATGCCGTGATGCGACCAACGCTGTAACCACTACTACGCCAAACCGGAACCGCCATATTAAGACCTTTATGATCCCGTCAGCGACTGACAACTTGACAAGTTGGCAAACAGATTTTTTCGTCTTCTTAAATGTTATTATTACGGGCCCGCCCACACAGAGTGTAGGGGTGCCCCACTAGTAAACGGTCGCTGGCGTCTGTCGTCGTCGTCTGTAACACTCGCATATGCATGCCAACGTAACTCACCAGGGGGCTGCAGTGTTACGTCCCGTTAGCACGACACCTTGTTTTTAATCAGTTCATGTGTGAGTTGCGTCTACCAACTTCCAATAAACGCAAATGGTTGATGGTGATGATATTTGTCAACTGGAGAAAATTTTTCCCGGTATTGAAATAAAATTGAATTGGTCGCCAAATGGGCGATCTAACTGTATAAGTGCTGCAAAATATTTATGTTTCCCATGATTTCCTTGCATTACATCATTGCGACCAGATCAGATTGTAGGCTCGTTTACAACCTCAACTCAAAACGCAGTCCACAACGGACGCAGGTGCATTACCTTTGTGTCCGTATCTAAAACATTATACATAAAACTGTAATACAATCATTTCGTGGACAGATCTATCACCGATTCCGGATGCGTGGTCGTGCCATCACAACATACATGCTGTGGTGCCATGCGATACCGTGCACGGTGCAGCGCCGCTCGACTATGCAACGCACTGCATGGTGTGAAGCTGTGAACACTCCCAGGTACGTTTGATTGCCGCAACGCAGCGCGAGCGACGTACCCGGTGTGAACGAAACTTAACAATTACCCCCTAGTTTATTTTTGCCTGATTGGTAAGTTCCGAGTATTAGTTGAGTACAAAAATGGCGTCTGTGTTTGTTAGTTGTTGTCAACGGCCGTGCGTTAAAACGGGTAAATTGTCTATATATTTTGATCGCATGATGCGCTTTGTATTTATATTTGAAGGCATCAGTTTCAGGTTGAAAGCGCGGGACCTGTTTGGAGTGTCAACGTGTTGTTGGTTGATAGCACAGCATGGTAGCTTCTTACAGGAAGGTGCCAACTCGGACGTCGAGCAATATCACACCGCTGTGATTGGTCCAGGTGCACGACGTGGAAGCAGTGATGCCAAACAGCAGAACAAACAAAGCGGATAAAAACAGCGTGGTGCAGTGGATAAAAACAAGGCCGGAAGGCGTCTACATAAGTGTGATAGTGTACAGATGAACCTTGAGCTGTCTGGCGGCAGCTGGCAGACATCAACAGGAAGTGCATTCCACAGACAGAATGACTGCACGTGGAAAGAAGGTATGACTGTATGTGCCAGCTGCGAGACACGCAGAGTACAGAATGTGCAATCTGCAGGTGGTTGATTGACATGAACGATGAGAGTCTGAGAGAGTACATGCCGTGCATTACATCCATAACGTGCGCGTGAGAATGCTATTTTATACCAGCCAGTACACTGCTGTCCATCAGTCGTCTACCACGCTAGCCTGTAGGCCTAGTTCTCGGTCCATGTAAGAAGTCAATGAATACTGAGTTGAATTTCGAATTCTACAATCGGAGCTTCAAATATTAAAACAAATAGAGTTTAACATCCCTACATTAAAGTCATTGCATACAAAAGGCAGTTATTTCATTGTCCACATAACAGCACACTGCCAAAGCTGCTAATGCAGTGAAAAACATTCAAAGCAATGAGTATGGCAAGTGTCAGATTTCGCTTAGAGATATTGGACCACATGCTTGTGTCTGTGAAAATATGCATTATTTGTAATTTTTTACGTTTCTCACCTTTTGCATATTCATCGTGATCTGCAGTATTTCTGCGTGATCTGCAGTGATCAGCAGTGGTCTCTGGTAATCTACAGTTTATAATATTCATAAATGATTTGGTAAACATCTGCACAGATAACATTGAATTTTTATCTATTTTGCTGATGGTGCAAAGATGTACTGTCATATCAAAGACATTGTACATAAAGACACATCTTCAAATGGTCAATTTTTGTGATTGTCCGGTCATTGAAAAGCATTGTGAGTCTCTGCTTGGTGTACACGCAAAAGAGATTATTCAGTCATCAATAACAGCATGCAGCAAAAGGGATCATTTAATTCTCAATAATGGCAAGATGTGCAGTGTGGCCTTTGTCAAAATTCTTTGACCACTGATTATTAGTTATAAATATTATCATTATTGTTTAGAATGATTTAGTGTGTGGTGTGTTACTGTGGTTTATTGTGCCATCAAACTCAAAAACTACACACAGACTATTGAAGGATAATTGTTTGTGCTCGTTTCAGTGTCAGCTCTTGTCGTTGCTAAACGTTTTCGTATCCATGTTCCACTAGTCAGGCCACTTCGGCTACCTCCTAAATATCCAAGTGAGGGTTGAGGCACATTGTCGAGAAGTTGCAGATATAAATCTCTTGATATATTTAGCTTTCTTGTGTGAATGCTGTTCTTTTTCTTCATCTTAAGTATAGATTAATGCATTGCTGAACAGAATACTTCTACAAACTACAATTATCCTAATTATCAATAAATATATGTAGATTTGGGTTGACTTTTATAGTAGTGTGTGACTGAAGCTTATACGCATAAAATTCATTATTCATTATTCCAGTGTTTGTTAACAATATGCTATATTTAACAATGATTAATCTACATAGGACATTGGTAACATTGTTGTAGAAATTGAATATCCAGAACATCGAAAGCTCACATTTGTGGAAAAAGCTCCTCTTCCACCACCAGGTCAAAAAAATAAACCAACAACAAAGAATCTGATAGACATCCGAGGACCAGAACTGAAGGATAATTACCTAATTCACAAGCAGTATGGTATACGGGTATGTATAGGATGAAAAAAGTTTTTTCCAGTGCATAGCAACAGTATTCAATTTTTCACGGCCGTCGCAGAGTTAGCAAAATTCGCAAATTTGAGCCATTACTGCGATTTCTTGCGTATTGGCACAAATCGGCACAAGTTTTGACTCATTTTTACCCATGCGGCACTTGCGATGCTCCAGTATTAGCCGTCATCATGTGTGTGTGTGTGTGTGTGTCTGTCACACGACGGTATTGTATCAAA
>Ga0209780_1001879_pt1 | contig 14400 bp, 5 predicted proteins | sample WorMetexBAHAMAS2_FD_187384 | JGI IMG/M metagenome (GOLD analysis project Ga0209780, IMG submission 187384) | Marine gutless worms symbiont microbial communities from Max Planck institute for Marine Microbiology, Germany - Inanidrilus exumae... | ecosystem: Host-associated > Annelida > Digestive... | reverse complement strand
TGCCGGGTGGGCCATGACCCACCCTGGCCAAAATTTTGGTTGGGTGGGCCACAATGCATTTGGCCCCACCAATAGTTGGCCTGTATGTTCGTTAACTCTACCCCTAAAAGTAGTTTAACAAGACCGACTCCGTGGGCTTAAGATCCAGGCTGCTGTGGGCCGTGTCTAATGATGGCAGTACTACATGACCGTATAGTTTTGGTAAACAAGTCTGTTAGAGTTAGACAAATAATGAGACACTTTAAGTGTTTGTTTCCATTTTTAGGCCTGTTATTTAACGTTTACTGTATTTATGGTTCTGTTGACAAAACCTGGATCAGACACTACAGTCAAGTTGGCATCTCTTGTGGTGCAGTGTACACTTTTGGGCTTAGCCGACCATGATGATGATGGATATTTCCACTATCATATGTCAAACGACTAGCTGGTTACACGTGCCATAAAATCTGTTCCGTTGTGAAACTACACAAACGAAGGTAACTATTACTGATCTGGTGCCAAAAAAACAGCTTCAGTGATTACATACATCGGAGATAAAACAGTATCACTAAATGTTGTGGCTTTTAGGCCACCTATCGCTTGTAGTACGTCAGTTATGGTCAAGTGGGTAGCAGATTTGGCCCACCCAAAAATTTTGGCATGGCGCCCCCTATGAAACATACTGCATATCAGCAGCAGTCACAAGATGGAACAAGTGCTAAGATAAACATAAACGAGCAAGTCACTGCTCAATGCCCATTGACAACTCCTGAAGCAGCTGTCTGATGGACGTTCTCAAACCACTATGACAAGCTCAGCAAATAAGGCGAGATGTGGCCAGTTGTACAGAATGCCTTGAAATTGCCGACTAAGGGTCACTTGAGGTCACTGGTAACAATGCCACAGCAAGGCAGATAAGACATGTTATGAGTGACCTATAGTTAGTTTGTCTATTACTGCAAACATTTTACAAGACACAACTTCCTAATTATTTCCAATAAAAGCATAAGAAAGACTTAAATTAAAAACTTAAATAAATCAATTATAGCACTGCTGATAGCCACAGTAGAATAGTACAAGTGGCAATCCATAAATGACATCTGCCAACAATATATATATATTTTACATTGTCCCTCCCCTCTGTCCATTTTTTGTTGTCATTTGGCATAACCTCCCCGCCCTGTGGACGTCTGCAGCTCAGTCGTTCTACGCTAATGCAACCTAACAAATTTCGCAAATCAAGCCATCAGCTACTTGTCAACTCATCTATAGCGGCCGTCATCAAAGCCCAACGGCCAGTGCTATGAAATGCGACACAAATGCTGAATTTCCTGCCGCTATTCAGTCCATATTTGGTGTAAGAGAACTAGAATTCCTGGGCAAAATGCGTCAAAATTACGCATTATAAGCACTGTGATGGACTGGCAGATGATTTGATATGCAGAATGGGTCCAACCAGCTTATAAATATTCAAACAGTACTGTGTCACTCAACAACATATACCAGGCTGTTATCTGTTAATTGGGTTCAGTGACTTAAGTATCACATCAAATGCAATGCAGAACAGTCGGCTAAAACATTATTACTGAATTATCACCAGAGGGTGGTGGCATATACTCCGGTCTGAATCCAGGTGGTGAAGGATCTGCAGAATACGGGGGAGGTGCATCACCAGCACGTCGAGTCCCAGACAGGAACTGAGAGTAGACAAAGTACAATATGGCACAGATGACAATGAATATCACCAAAGTCCCAACGTATGAATGCTTGCTGTCACTGTCACACAGCACACACGCAAACACTAGACATTGTGGAATTATGCAATTATGCTCGTGCATAATTTTGCATACATAACTGGTGATCTTTCGCATAATTTGGCAAACCCCGCATTAATCTAACGAGTTCTGCATAATTTGGTGATAAATGGCACGTATTTTGCAGGCCAGATGCTGTTCCTGTAATACAACCAACAGTGTCAATGCATGGCAACATGACCAACGGACCAGGAACAATCAGGCTAAGAATTACGCAGCATTCACAGATTTCAAACCTCTGTTAAGATATCATCTAGTGAATGTCAACAGAGTGTGATAATACCAACGGCAGCTATGAACCAGAAAACATAACAAGTCATATCGACATGCAGACCCACGCCTGCAGTAGCAGCACATGTCACTAGCAACCATGCAAACGTGACGGTTTTTGTAACCGTGTGACCTTGACCTCTTGACCTCTGGGCCAATGCATGCCGAGCAACTGCTATAGAGTATACGTGTACAAAGTTTGGTGTCGATAGCTCAAGCCATTTTCCTTTTAGAATGCGGACGACCAGACAGACTAACAGACAGACACGACTGAACGCTATACACACACCAGCGGATATACAGCCGGTATGGGTAAAAACATTCCTCGACCCCGATCTAGACACAGTTCATTAAACCAAGGCAAACCACTACTGGAAATTTCATGCAAGAATAAAGTAACTTGCTTCATCCTTTCTTCAACCAACACTGGACTCTTGAGGGTGTTGCTCCCTTTATATGCTAACGCCATTGCCATACCGTGTAGTCAACCAATTATTTATGGATCATGTAATGAATGGGTCACATTCAGAAACAATGTAATCTAATGAATATGTAATGATGTACTACAGCTACCTCTGAAGATGCGAGTCATGTGACTGATATCCATGCGCATATCCTACTTTTGTCAAGTCAATGCTGTATTCCAACTACAACATAAATTACACCACCAGCAACTCATCATTACCTACGTGTCTGCTGAGATCTCTGTTTTAACAGCCGTCTTCCAGGTGTACCTGGCTTAGCGAGTGCTCCTCAGTTTTTTATCTATCTTTTTTACAGGAAATGGGTCAGAGGTCGTTCCTGCCTCCCAACCAACAGTGTCAAAGCACTGGAGGAAACATAAAACACTGACTACCACCTAGCAGGCTGGTTTAAATTCAACGTTTCTTCATCCACCTACAGACTCCTAAGACCGATGACTCACCTGCAATTTTATCCCGGAATTTTGTCGCGCAACTTTATCGCGAGACAAAAAATCGCAAGTGTGACATTGCGTGTCGCACACTGCAATTTTGTCGCATAAACAAGAATTGACCAATCAACAGTTGCAGCATTCTCGCGACAAAGTTGCACAGAATAGAGCACTGCTCTATTCAGAGAAGGAGTTGCGCGACTGTTAAAGAGTTGCACGACACGCAATGTCACACTTGCGATTCTGTTGCGCGATAAAGTTGCGCAACAAAATCGTGCGATAGAATTGCAGGTGTGACATCAGTTTAATGGCGCTGACTTCAATGTCAAGGAGCATCTCATCCCGTCACATAAATCACTACATCAAAAAAACAGATAAATAAAGACAACAAAAACTAGATGGGTTGCAGTATATCTGGAGACACTGCAATATAGGCTTGAAGAGTGCGTTTCCCACCGGCGTACTCGACAGGTAACACAACTGTTTACTTATTAACTGACGCACAAGCGGTTTAGTTCCTGCAGTCAACGATACCTAGTATCACATGCCTGCGACTGAGTGATGCCAGGTTATCTGCCGTGTTACTTATTTTCAGTTTCCAATTCCATCTGCTTTTCTTCAATATATCACTCACTAGGCCGCACCAGCACTGCACAGTACTATTGGTTTTAATGTGCAATATCTGATATCGGACAATGCCAAAAATTTGGGCAGGTAATTTTCTTGTATGGAACGTACAGCCCAGGGTAAAGACTGAAATGATTCTAACAGTAAAAATTGAAACTAGACATCCCGTAAAAAAACCATCTGGAAGTGAATTTCCGGCAATCTGCAATTATTGTGGGGTTATGATGGCCTGAAGTCTCAAGACCTGGAAATTTTGTGAGCAATTTTTGCGTTTTTTATAAAAACGATCCCTCTCAAACTGTCGCTACTGCATGGATCGCACCCAAAATCTGCCAGGGCCAGCCCCCACATTTGCATCACACTGTTGGAGATTTCGTCCAAATCGGTTCACTTTCGGTGGAGTTATTGCCGAATGCGTGAAGACCGTTTTTGCCCCATAAAGTATTTGCAATATAGGCTCTTTGAGCCTATAATAAGGATTAATACAGGAGGCAAAAATTAAGTCACACAAAGACAATCGCTATAATGCAGTAATACATGGTACTTACACCGCACGAGCCTTTCAGAACATATGGATCATCAGGATAATCATATCCTTCACAACTTACACTGATCTCACCAAATCTGAATGCACTGTCCATGTCTGTCTTGCATTCCCACTGTTACACACACACAAATATTAAACACTGTACTCGTGTGGCCCTTAACCAATCCTGCACTTTTCACTTAGGAGTGAATGATCCCTTGGCAGTAGTAGGGCCATATCGCATGCCGTGCTGTTATTGAGGAGCGAATGATCCCTTTTGCTACGTACACTGCAGCAAGGGCTCCCACTGGTGGTAAGGGCAAACTACTAAATTGCTCCGGAAAATGTCCATCTTACAGGACTAGTACATCCAAATTGTCAAAGATAAATCTGCACAATGTTAAATGACATCTACTTAATACAAAAATATATCTTTGTCCACACAGCAGACTTCGCTAAATACCAGCTAACACTGGAGTACAGTCATTTTGTACAGCATTGTAACTGACACTGTCAATGATGTGAAAGCAAAAAAAACACCAAGAATTTTAAGCCATTACCTAAACTCACATGCTTATTAAAGAAAAGTAATTTAACCCTTTAAATACAGCATCATGCAACAGTGGGTTGCATCTACAAAGACAATAACCATAATCCTGCTTTCCTGCATCATCTTCAATTCATCATTATCATCAATTAATTTATAGTGTGCCAAGTACAACAGCGTAGGCCACCGGTGCATTACATTGTCATGTTAAAAATGACTAAAAGCTAAATTTTTTTTTAAAACGGCGTGTCTTCAGTTTTCATTTAAAAACGCACAGAGAAGGAGAAGCACGTATGTCATGTGGCAGCTTGTTCCAGGCTGCTAGTCTGGAGTACAAAAAGGCTCGCTATATGAACTTGGTAAACCGTAGTTTGTAGTTTTCCCAGAATACAAACTGGGTCGTATTGCTCTTGCAGTGACGGTGATGACAAGATCACTAATGTATTTTGGAGCTGGATCGCAAACGACTTTGTACATGCATAAGCAACTGTGTAATGAAAACACAACTTCTATTATGCTGTTCCTGTGCAGTGTTATCAACAATAGAAATGGACAATGAAACATAAGGTTGCACAGCTAGTATCTCTGGGTCGGTGGATGACATGGTACAGAGAAGAATGGATCAAATGGTTAATGACAGTGCCAACCTGCACTTCAGTGCCATCAGTTCCACGGTTGTAACACTGCACCACTTGAGGAATAAAAGCAGAACATCCAGCTGTACCACCAGTGCATTTCAACTGCATCACACAAATCGACATTTCCAATATAATTATCAAAAACAACTTTCACTAAAATCACCCGATGCATATATACGGACAAATGTCCAAAGTGATATCACATTTTTAAATCTATGAAGTTAATGGCCATAAGCACGTAAAAGTGAAGTTAACAAAATGCTACTACTAGCATTGTAGACATGGTCTGCACTGGTATCGATTTACCACACACAGATAGCTGCTTGATAATGTTTTTGCCTACGTGATGCTAAGCTAGCACAGTACATGCTATATAGCACAGTACAGACACTGTGTCCATGTGTCTCTGTTTGTCCATCTGTCCATTCATCACAAGTCAGAGTTCTGTCAAAAAAGCTAAACGTAAGATCACAAAAACAATGTCAGACAATAATCCAGGGGTCTGCTTTTCTAATGCCAAAGACCTGGTTAAAATTTGAATGTGGTCGCCCCGAATTGGAGAGGGACAAAATGCACATGTGGTAGGGAAAAAATGCAAATTACAACAAATAACTCATTACATCTCGAAATATTGTAGAAGATAAAAACAGCTTCTATGAAAAGTCAATACACACTCTGTCAAATTGTGAACCTGCTGCTACTGATGACTGTGGGTGACCCTAACCACCCAAAATCACCACATTTTTACGTTTTGTATCTTTCTTCATATCTCTGGGATGGCTGAAGCTACAGTCTTCAAGTATTGCATACAGAAAGCATGCGAAAATATTAGCCTCAGCATGACAAAATACTTGCATGTGGGTGTGGTCAGGGTCACATGACCCATGTTTAAATTTTAAGGCATATCATATCTTTGAATGGGTGAAGCTAGGCACTTCAAATTTAGCACATAAATTGGTTGTAATGAGTAATAGCATTGGCATGAACAACGTGTTCAGGGTCATATAACCTCTTTAAAATTTGGGAAATAAGTAATAATATCTCTGAAACAGTACAAGACAGAGACATACTTACAATCGAAGGTTAACAGAAAATACTATGTGGCCAATCAAATGCGACCAACACCAATGACCTTGAGTGACTTTAGTTGTATGAAACCTTTCCAACTCCCATACCTTGGGAAATATCGCATGTATTAACTAAAGCATATCTAATATAGGATAGGGTAAATTGTCAAGTGTACATGGCCTGTAATTTCAACTGTTGTCTCAAAACTGAAGGATTTCAAGGTCACAGGCAGTTACATGCACCGTAAAAGTGGTACTTTCTCAGAAACAGTAGAAGATAGAAACATCCTTACTACGAACAGTTGATAGGAAGTGATATATGACTTACTAAAAGGCGACATTTCATTTCCGATGACCTTAAGTGACCTTCAAGGTAGTCACCTCAAGGTAGTAAACCTCTCCAAATGCGTTTCTTTGAATATTTGTGCAGCAGTTGACAGTATTTCAACTGACAGTGTCGCGTGGCTCTCTTGGCAATAGCTGAGCCTCTTGTTTCAATTAAGAAGCATTTCACAGCCATAAATTACAAGAATAACAAGGACACTGCAGGCCACAGTGGGACTGGCTAGGTTATAAAGCTTAGGAGTAACTCAGTGGCGGCAATCGATGGCGAGCTACTTACCGGTGAACAGCATTAAAACAAAATAGTGGTCAACATTTGTGAATGCTGCTAACCACTGATGACATTTCAAAGGCCATGGCTCCAATGTGGGGAAGTTAATCCGACTGGTTTATCAAAAGTAGTGAAAATATCATGCTCATAAATAACTTACTTCAATGATTGAATAAGAACTTTTCAAGTAACAGAAAAGACATGCTAACATGGTAGTCTTTGAAAATGACAAGGCCATAACTCAATGTTCAGTAGGTGCAGTGATTTAGCATTGTTTATTAAACCTGACAGACATACTATGACTATAAGCAGTTTGAGCAAATGTCAGTATTACTTACATACTAACCATATAATTGGGACATGCAAACACAGAGAGAACAAAGTTCAGGATTATGTTAATTTCCATTCATAAAATGCTTGCTGGAAATTATTAACAAAGATATTTTTTTACTAGAGAGCAGTGTATCAAAGTTCAAACCCTTACACCAAGTTTGGAAAAATCCATTAAAACGTAAGAAGCAGCAGTCAACATTTACAGATGCTACCCAGTGCAAGTGTTCCCATATCATGTCCAATGAAGATGGGCACATAAAAATCAAAATGACTTTCTCTTTTACCTGGGGAACACGGCTGGACCTTCTTCCCGTTGTGTATCGGCCATCATGCAATGTCAGTACCTCAATATCGCGTAACAGAACTTTATCTGAATACCTTGTGCAAGTAACTGTCACAAACACAATACACACACTTCAAGATAATCGTTACAACAAAATACAAATTATATGCAGTACATGAAAATACTCAAGTCAACTACAACCTAACAGTCTCAAAAGTATCATCCAACTACAGCGTTAAATAAACAGATTAACCAAAAGAAAATACAAACTACCGTCTCTGCAAACAGATGCTCCTTGGTTCGTATGTTTCCTCACTAACTAGTGTTGATAAATTATACTCCACCAACAAATCAGTGATGTTGTAGAAGTGTTTAAAGTATAACTACATCAATAGACTATTCAGAGATAACTTTCTTAGCACCCACCACTGTAAAATGTCTTATAAATACCAGGGACATTTATCTGAAAAGCTGTACAGAATGTCCAGCATTTATTACAAACTGGGGAATTTGCTGGAGTCCCAACATTCATTTTCTCACACACAGTAAATAAAATTTATTTACATTGAAATGTAGAAGGATTAGAGGTGACATGATACAAGACATGCCGTCAAGAAGGCTGTTCGTATCGCTGAGTATACAGAACGTCAATCTCAGTCACCAGAGGGCAAGTCACAGTAGAGGTCTCTTCAACGTGCCTATCGTGCACTTCGTAAGCAGAAAAGTGAGACGTACTGGTGTGACCGAGTCGACTCTGAACGTGGTGGCCCACACTCTTTATGGTCATCGTTTGATGCCCTCCTCGGTGTCACGATGCACCTGCAGCTGGTGAAATCGATGCATCCACACTACACGAGTTCTTCTACTGACAGGTGAATGACATCCGCGATGCAACGTATAAGGCCGCCAGTCCGTCGTCCCTGCCTGTCCGTACCGGCTGTGTACTGTCACAGCTGGGTCCAGTCACTGTTGAACACGTGATCGCGGTCATCCGCAAGTTGCCGGACAAGCAGTGTTCCACCGACATTCTGCTAACGAGCCTGTTGAAGTGTGCTGATGAACTTGCTCCGTTTCTCACACATCTGTTGAATCGGTCTCTGTCCGACGGCGCTGTGCCAGCTTCATTTAAGTCAGCATGCCAACTTTTAGCTAGGTGCAAACGTCGCCCGCAATCGGGTCCGTAAAACACCGCACCGGCCCATATTAAGAAGATACAACTGACCCTAACCGACACAGTAACGGTATCTTCCTAATATGGGCCGGTGCGGCCTGTGCGGTGTTTCTACGGACCGCCCACAATCCATCAACGGAGAGCTACCTGATTTTCGTCAGCTTTTGAGCGCACGTAAATATACCATCCCGTACAGTATCGTGTCGTAACTTTGGCCCCTAAGTTCTCATCATCTGACCCACGCCATTCATACAACATTCTACGTATACTTATACTTGCCTGGTGAAAAAATGAGCTCGCCAAGTACACATACAGACACAAATTTGAGTACATCTAAGCATGTCATTTCGATAACTACTGATGATGCAAATCGACAGTAATAGTAGAGTATTTCAGCTCAATTCTGATCGTTGAAAAATTCGCGTAACATATAATTATAATAACTTTTCCAACTGAAACATTTATTATCAACAGTGTTTACACACAACACATAGAGTCTATTACGTCATTTCGTCATCTCATAGAGTCATCAGTCGAGAGAGATACGTGTCACTCTGTGTATGGGCCACTAGGGACAGTTAGCCATCCGCCAGCCTAAACCCAGAAGGAAAAGAACTGGTTAGCGTAGCCGACACCGTCTATTGTCAGCAAACAGAAGTGCTTTTTTACATTCAGTAGCTCAGTACTCCATTACTACCTTAATATTTGCAACCCGCAAGACTTGATCACAGTATTGCCTGCTTCCGATTTCTGCCCAGAATCAGTTCTTTTTATTTTACATAACGTTTAAGTACTGTGTTAAACATTATCTGAAATTTCAAAATTTAGATGCAGTTCACAGTTTAATTGACAGACAATTATTACTGAATTCCATAATGACTAACCGTAGCTATGATTAACCGAGCGTCTGCCTTTGCCTCTGCGGTCCTGTTCCGGCATGACGTCTTGGATTGTTTACAAATGGTGGCGTTGGTAACTTGAGACGATGGCAACAGAGGTACATAAACATAATCGTCTGTTGCTATTGCTGCATTTTTTGTGGTAATACTGTACGTATGACTGGTGTGTTAGAAATGGATGAGAAAACGGCATTGGCTAACAGCATAAATCAGCTGGTGGTTGGTTGTACTCCATATATACGTGATGTTCAGTCTGTACAAGAAGTCCAGAATGATTATCTGCGTATGGAAGAAAATAACAAAGATTTTCACAAATATGTTTTCGTAAAAACTCTACGGTCAGACATTGAGAAAGTGCTTGGACCTTTGATTGAGGCTGAGATTGAACGTTATGGAGATGAACATACTTACTCAACAGCAAAACATGAAAATGTTGTTGCCAGCATTACCAGCAGAGTATTAAATTCTTCTGAATATGGCGACATGTCAGAAAGCATTCGTAGTAAGGTATCAGGTGCATGTAATTATATACTGGACAATTTCCATAAAGAGGTTTTTGCAAATGGTAATGAGATGAGTGCATCTGAGTGTGCTGTTACTAAAGGATTTTCTCGTCCTGATCGTCATTGTGGAGCTGACCAAATGTATAGTGATGCTGAGTCTTCTATTGGAGATACCTCATTAAATCACAGTACAGTAATATTTATGAATGCTGATCAACAGAAACGAGTTGCACATTGCATCGGTAGACAGAATGATATTGATACAAGAAAAGATGCAGTTCGTGAGTTATTGCAAGTTACAAACTTTGACATTCAGAATTGTTCTGTTTGGCCAGTTATCTGTACAGGTCTAATCGATGCTCTGGATGATGACAATGAAGATCTTTGCTTGCAAAGTTTGCGCTTCATTGCTCGTGGCTTGAGTGCCAATAGTGCTTGTAGTCGTGAGATGTATGTCATGCTAGTAGATTTTTTGGACAGTCAGTGGAAATCACAACGACCCAAATGTATGGTTGCTAAAGACGGTTTGGACATTATGCAGCCTTATGTGAAGAAGTTGTTAAGATCTTTTCGTTTGTTGAACTCTTATCAGCAGTTAGTACCTCATTATTGGCAACGCTACCCTGATGGTTCTTTGGATAAGATACTAAAACCAACAGTGTTACTTCTGGCAAAATATTGTGCATGCTTAAATCCTACAACTTGCAGTTTTTCTCCGCTACATTTTCTGGCCTTGGTTGACTGCAAAGCCAAATGGTTTATTAACACCATGCATGGACATTCCAGCAGAGCACCACTGTTGCAGATACTCGAGGCTGAAGAGTATCGTCATTTCGTTAGCAATGCTGTGTTATCTTGCTTGAATTTTTTGTCATTATCAGTTAATTCAGCTGGCCATATTAGTCACTATGCAGGTATACCAGACAGAAGTCATGGGTTGTACAGTGAGCATGAAGTGAACTTTGTGCATTTCTTGCACTGCTTGTGCATCCTTCGCAGGCTGATCATTTATGAACAGGGACGGAAGTTCTTTCCCATACAGTATAATGGGAAAGAGTCTGTCAGTTTGACACAATTGCTGGAAGCACTTCTTCAGTTTATAACGCATGACTTTCAATTGCGTCATCATCATTGTATGTTAGGTGATGAGTTCAGCCCTTGCTTGTTGATTATTGACATGATGAAAAACCTGTGTACGTCTGAAGATGTCTGTCGCAAGACTATTTGCAAAGATCAGCTGATTCATGTATTGATAACTCCAATTACAGTGTGGCTGGAAAAGGCAAAAGGTGTTCATGGTACTCGTCAATCGTCAGATGCTGTGCTTGCACATGTAGCTGAAATTTTGTCTAGCATTGCATCGAAAAGATGTGGACAGCGGGTGCTGCTGTATGGTGAAAACTGTGATTGGCATTCGCCAGTAAGATCACTTGTGATGCCTGTGCATGTGCTCGCAGAATTTGCTCAGAAAGCGTTGATTGATGATAGCTTACCAAGAAGAGTTGTTGGAAGCCTTGTGTTTGTATGCCGTCAGTTGTACACTACATGTGAAGGCTTGTTGCAACTATCTCATCACAGACTACATATTTCTCTGACAGCTGCGTGGAAAGTAGCCTACAGGGAAGGTGACACTGCAACTCCTACACCATCAGTTGAAAGGTCTGGTGAACAACCACATCAAGTCGACATTTGGGCAGACGTGTTGCAAGATGATTTGCTAAACTTTGCTGCTACTCCAAAGGGAGTACTTTTGCTTCAGCAGACAGGTGCAATGTGTGAATGTGTCTCGTACATGTATTCACGATATGAGCGAAAACTTCAAGTTAGCAACTGTGAAAAGTTTGGATACGGTTACATGATGTCACAAATAGCTGCCACTGCTCCGGGCATTGCAGCTATGGACAAAACAGGGTTTACCTGTGCATTAATACGAGCACTATGGAATGCTGTGGAAACACTTGATGACAATGCATCATCTGTTCCAAAGTTCTGGCCTGTAAGCCCTGTTGACAAAGTAGCTAAGAAACCATTCGTGAACATTGTAAATCTCCTGTCATCTTTCCGATCACTGTTTGAAGTAATTGGATCACAAAATGCACCACTTCAGAAGCAGGAATACTCGCATCGCCATGGTCCAACTACTATCATTGACTTGTTGGACAGGTTGACATTCATTGACACCACTGCCAAAATCCAGTCACTGTTCAATTACGAATATTCTCATGTATTTGGTCTCCGACTGCTAAGTGTGCTGACGAGTTGTCTAGATACTGCACTGCTACTTCAACACAAATTCAAATTTCAGGAAATGCTGCTGCAGTCACAAGCTCAAAACATTAATCCAGGAAATGGAAGAATAGTTCTAGACATGCTGTCTCTGGAAAGAAACTACATTCTTGTAAAAACCTTTTTAGTTGGAGGACCATCTGAAAGAAGGTTACCAGTGAGAACACTGCAGAATGGCAAGCATGAGTTTTCACATGAACTGTTCTCCAGCTATCCTGTTCCAACCATGTATACAGTGGATCAAGTGCGCAGTTCTTCTCGAGAGGATCGTTCTGATTTGGCAAAGTTTATCAGCAGTGCAGATATGCAGCAGTCGTGGCTGGATAAGGCTTGCAAATTGCTTACCATACATCTGAGTAAAGGAATGGATGATTTGAGCATAAATGTCTGCATGCAGTTGATGGAACATGCAGTTAAATTCAAGTGTCAGTATTCAGCAGAATCGGTATTTCCAAGTATATCTTCAACTGAGTCATATAATCAACGAAACAGAACTGACACTTCATCATTGCAGCTACTAGGAGCTTCCATGACAGCTAGATATGGTTGTTTCCTGAAGCTTCTAACTGATGAATGTGAAGCCAGAGAGTACTTATGTCAACTTCTGAAGAAATGCTGCCATGGTCTTAAGTTGCAGCAATTCAGTTCCACAGAGACTGAATTAAACTGTGTTTGCAAGGATACTGAAGTTGGATTTGACTGGTTTCTTGCAACTGTGTTCTTGATGACCTCAGGGAATGTTGACAGAACATACAACTTTCTGTCCAGTTTCTCATCACTGTTGAGTTCAGCCTTCATATGGACTCAGAGAACGCACTGTTCAAAATTGCTGCCTCAATCATTTGTACTGAGTGGCATACTGCCAGTGTATTCAGTTTCTTGTCATAACATTGAACTTATACTGCAGCTGGAGCTGCCTCATATTCATTCTGCTTTCAGAATGTCAGGCTGTTCTCCTGCACAGATATGTCAGCAGTGGTTGAATCAGTGCTTCTGGAACTACTTTGACTGGCCACAGATATGTCTGTATGTGACAATTTGTGTTGTATTTGGTGCAGACTACCAAGTGTACATATGTATAGCTATATTACGTCAACTTCAGCATGAACTTATGAAACAGATGCAAGACAAAAATCTGCTTATGTTCTTGAAGGAGGAGCCAATTCGTCACTTTGTGCTCAGGGATCATCTGGACTACATGCAGGAACTGCAGAAAAAATTTCGTGATACTGTTTTAACTGATATGGACAGCATTCTGAATGAACCGTAGATCTATTGTATGCAGAGTTGACATTCAACGTTTGAGTGGTAAATGCACATTGGTTAAACTGTTGTACATGTATGCATCGCCTTTTTTATGATAACCAGAATGTTGGCAATTAACGTGTCAATTCCCAACCTGAAGATCGCCCGTCTTGTGCAGTTTTGACCGTGACAATTCGATGTATGAACAACAAATATGAATATTCACACTTGGCTTACTGAATAGCAACACCGGCTGTCAATGCTGCTCAGACAGGTGTTCATCTAAGTTAAATTCTCCTATGCATATCAATTCACATACCAAATTTCAGCTTGGATTTTCAAAATTTCAATCTTCAACAGTCAGAACGCAGAACGGCCGCTGCCATCTTGGATTTTCAAAATCTGAAATTTTAAACGTTCGGAACGGTCAAGAGGGTCGAACTGCGTAACCATGCCAAATTTTGTCGAAATCGCTCGAACCGCGGCCGAGATATCGCAATTTTTCGAATTTTCAAGATGGCGGACGCCGCCATGTTGGATTTTTAAAATGTCAAATTTTTAACGGTCGAAAAGGTCAAGAAGGTCGCTGCATCAGTGTGCCAAATTTCGTCGAAATCGCTTGAATTGCGGCCGAGATATGATTTTTCGATTTTTTAAGATGGCGGCCGCCGCCATCTTGAAAATTC
>Ga0209780_1001878_pt1 | contig 14401 bp, 11 predicted proteins | sample WorMetexBAHAMAS2_FD_187384 | JGI IMG/M metagenome (GOLD analysis project Ga0209780, IMG submission 187384) | Marine gutless worms symbiont microbial communities from Max Planck institute for Marine Microbiology, Germany - Inanidrilus exumae... | ecosystem: Host-associated > Annelida > Digestive... | reverse complement strand
CCTTTAACATTTCACCCATTCGTGGGGGTCACGCCCCTTATCCGACTGACATGCCATTTGGGGTGTCGAGTGATATCCCGAACGTAATCATCCATGCCAAATTTCATGATGATCGGCTAAGGGGTTTCTGGGCGGCAGGACCCCCAAAAGTGCCATTTCCTATACTTATCGGAACGACCCTTACAACAGTCCTGCACTACCGTGCAGACTGTGATTAACGGAATTCGCGATAAAAAAATTTTGGGTGGGCTTTCTGTAAGGAGCGTACAGCCCAGAGGGAAGGCTGTGAATTGATTCTAAAGGTAAAAATGAAAACTACACATCCCGTGGTCGATCATTTGTTAGTGAATTTTCGGTATCCGTAATCACTGCAGAGTTATGACGGCCTGAAGTCGCAAGACCTGAAAATTTTGTGAGCAATTTTTGCGTTTTTTGGAAAAAAAACGACCCCTTATACTAAAATTTTCGACATTCTGTTCCGAACGTTTTCACCGCCTCGCCGATGAACGTTGTTGTGTTTAAATGTCGTAAAATTTGTCCGACGGGAAATCGGTGATATCGTGCGTTATTTACATCACAAAAACAATTTCGGCTGCCTCTCAAACTCTCGCTACTAAGCGGATGGCGCCCAAAATCCGCCAGGGCCAGCCCCAACATTTGGCTCATACTGTTCCAGATTTCATCCAAATCGGTTCACTTTCGACGGAGTTATAGCCGAACGCGCGAAGACCGTTCTTTTGTCCCATAGAGTATTTCCATGATTCGCATCGAATGCATTCGTATTCGAGGCAAATAATAAATACTTATTAATACAGCTGTTGCGTGCTTTCTGCTAAATGCATGTTTGGAAGAATGCCTTGATTAAAAAGATCTGGAAACACTGCTTGATAGCACGGTTACAGGCGAGGTGGACTACTGCAACTCACCCATTCTCCCTTGAAGAAGTACAGCATGCTGTCGCGGTTGTCGAACACGGCTGCGTCCAGGTTGTCCGGGATGACGTCACTGCTTCCAGTCTTGGAGCCGAAGTCGACGGAGATCTTACGTGGGAAACCGTCAGCCACTTGGTCGGCTTCGTCGTCATACTTGTAATATGAATCACCTTCGTGACCCGACACAAACCAGACGTCACGTAAAAAAGTAAGGAAAGGAAACGTATTTATATAGCGCCTTAAATATAATATGCATATCTCAAAGCATTCCGGCATGGATCACACAGTTTTACCTGCAGATACACCATGCCTGCCTTTCCTTCATAAGCATTCACCAGATGGCGCCTCCCCTAACTGAGGTAAGAGCTATACATCCAATTGCAGCTTGCTACTCATCTATCGACCCCGAAAGGATGAAAGGATGAGTTGGCCTGGTTGGTTGACCTATAGCGGACGGTTTACCCACAAGTGGTCACCCGTCAGCTACAGGTCGAGCGCAGGTCAGGGAAAGTTCGCCAGCCAAAGACCGACGTTCTGCCACTGTGCCACGCAACCAACTAGACGAGATAACAATATTGTAGGCCTACTCACATTATACAGATGGGCGACTAATTATCACACCGACGGCAGTCACGGGGTATCTCAAAAACTCCTGCAGCTAGGATCACCCAACTGGACACAGAAATGTTCCACCATGAGTCCTGGAAACTCATTTATTTTGGGGTCAACTCAAAAGGTCAAAGGTCAAGGTCACAAGACACAAAAAACAGTGCCGGCGTGGGTTTTTGCACTCTTGTGAGTGCTGGCTTCATCCAGTTCAAAATGTAATCAGTTCTTTACAGTGGTAAAGCGGTCCACGTCAAACAGTTCTCTGAAGCATTTGTCCCGCTGCTTGTTAAGTTGCATATAATGTAACCAGAACTTTATGCGACGACTGCACGAAAGACCATGAATCTCAATGGGCGGCAATACGACATCTTGGTATGTGGGCGGCTACATAACACACGAGTAATGACCAAGCTAAACCGCACCAAGGCCTTATCATTTATCAGAATCAGCGCCTAGATGACGTCATCGGCATCTCAACAGCAGCAGCAGTCGATAAGAATCGTTCATTTCGGTAGTGAAGGTCGCGTTGCTCACACAACGCCTGACGCCGCCATATATTCTCATTATGACGCGTGTGCAGGGTCAAAGGTCATGGACGTGCGTAGGTGTGGAACGCGGATTTCTCAGCACCAGCCACTAACGTCAGCGGTAATTGAGCGGGCCACGGCCATAGTAATGTGTATGGAAACGAAAAATGGCCATACACATGACATTTGAATCTCTGTCTGTCTGTCTCTCTACGTGCAACTTGGTCTGAAATGAGATCAGATCACTCGTAAGCACTGTTCTTCCTCTTGTGACAAATCTGTCCAAAATACTCGACGCTGCCTAACGAACCGCGAGTTTATTGGCGAATTATCACTTGCTTGCATATCTTGTCACTGTCAGAGTCAATTTTAGTGAGTTCTTACCTGTTTATTGATATTTTCCAGGCTTTTCCATTGTTCTTGTTCTTGTCTTAATAGTGTTGTATTTCTACATGTATTTCTGCTGTAGTTTAGTAATTCAAGGCAGATGTTAGTCCTAGCAACAACCTTTCTACAGCTGACCACGCGCTAACATTCCGCACCTTTCTTAATTTCGGGCTCCGTCGCTGAACAAACTCAGACTAATTAAGCAACAAGACTTCGGCACGGCAATATAGGCTGTACATTTTGCAGGGTAAGTTCAGATACCGTTGGGCTCGATGCATAACAGGGCCGTTTCCCGTTATTTTAACGACTGTACTTATCACTCGACTCAGCCTTCTACCCTGCGTGGGACGGTAAAATGAGTACCAGCCAAAGGGCGGTGATGCTCTGCGGCTGGGAAGGTAACCGCAGGCCTGACGGAAAGTAACGGCAGCCTATCGCCGGGTGGATGACTTAAGTCACTTGCGGGCTGACTGCCTGTACACTGGGATCAGCTCCGGGCCCAACGCTCGGTAACGAGTATGGGAACTATTGGGAAGCCTGTACCTTTTTTATTTATACTTTTTTACTCATCACAGGGGCGGTGCTGCGCACAACTTGTTCACAGCCTTGTGTCCCATCATTATCGTCATCATCATCATTATCATCATCATCACAACTTTGTCAAAAGGGTTGACAAAACGCAACCCAACATGATAAAATGGTGAGTAAAACCTGGATACAAGTAGCAGTCACGATGTAACATCCTCAATAAAAAATTACGGTTATTAAGTTCTGCAGTCTGAGATAAAAGAGTTTTATTATGTTTTCTTGATGGTAGATTATAAACAAGGACAGGATTATCAGCTAAAAAGTATTGCAGCATGTGGTGTTGATTTCGAAGTACACTGTAGAACAATATTATCATCTGCATCGTTCATCTGTTCAGTTACAGTAGGCATATCCGGGGTACAATATCCAATCCGTTTGCAGCGACGAAGCAAGGATTCCAGCTTGTTGAGGTCTGCAGCCGAGCTGAAACCGTACCATGCAGGTGCGCAGTGCAGAATCTTTGCCACGGCGGTTGCTCTAAAAACATCATGGAGTGACGAGGTGGGGAGACCATGATGTTGCAGTACTCGCAGCGCGTACTTTTTAACAGAGAGGAACACAAACTGCCGATATGGTCAGTGGAAGTGAGCTGGTCGTTGACGACACCAAGAGTCGTTATATCAATCAATCAATCATATTGTGCACCCGTTCAATGGAGTCATCAGACTCGGCAGTTGAGTTGTCGCTCCGCGCGCTCTCAAAACGATCTCTTTTGACTTCGCACAGTTTAACGATAAGTTATTCTCTTTGGCCCAAGATTGGATAAAGGTAAAGGTCGGATTCTTCTACAGCGATGCCACGACTAGCTGCGCCGTACAATCGCAGGAAGTGGCAGTTGATTAGCAAGAGCCAATGGTGCGGGAGTGCAATGCTGCAGCTATAATATGCACACAACCGCCCCAATCAACCACATCAGGCCTTCACCCCGTAAGCATTCATCAGATGGCGCCGCTCGTGCGAGGAAACACACATCCGATTACAGCTTACTGCTCAATTTATCGACCTCAAAAGGATGAAAGGCTGAGTCGACCTAGGTGGCTGGTTACATACCGAAATAAAGTGCCGCCTCCGGGAGTCGAACCCGGACACGTCACCCATCCCAGAACTAACCGGGCTCGACGTAGATTAACTTCGTTGACACGACCAACGCCGTTACCACTACGCCACGCCGCCACCTATACTACGATATGATCAAGTTCGGCATTGCAGTCCGTGGAACCCTGAGGTAAGTACCGTCAGCAAATTGCATAATCTGGTTGGTTGCATTTAAGGGTCGTAGATCGGCTGCATTGTCGATATAGGTGGCGGGACCCAGTGATGATCCCTGAATTGTACTGGCAAGTATTTCACAGACTGATAAGATTGTTCCATTATATCTCGTGCAATGGCTTCGTCGATCAATGAAGTGTAAGATCCAGTTATGGACTTCATCGGGCAGTGCTATCTTTTCCATCAAGGCAAAGTGCCGGACGGTGTCAAACGCTTTACTAAGATCTACGGCATATACTCGGACGTACGGATTTGTGGACAACATGGAGAGGATGGTATGGAAAATGGCTACCAATGCGGCTGTGGTGGATCCGGTCAGCCTAAATGCGTCCCTGTCACCCAGACGTATAATTTGGCACTGGTCAATGGACGGTGACGATCAGCGGCTGGGAAGGTAACCGTAGGTCTGGCATCGCACTGGCCGCGCGTCGACGTCAGTGGTCCAACCACCTACGGGCTCAAGACCCAAGACTGGGAGATGACTAAGCTCCACCCTTCACATTGTACTTACCACTGAAGAAATACGTGTCGATGGTATATTCTCCGGCAGATGGCGCGATGATCTGTACGTAGGCATCCAAGGTAGACGGCAGTCCTCTCCAGCCCTCGGCGACGTGGAGAGGGTCGCCGAAGCGAGTCCGGTTGTATCGGTTCTCATACATCCAGTATCGCTGACCGCGGAAGAAATATGAGTTGACGATGTAGTGAGCGGACGTGGTCGACGTCGAACTGTCGCCGCCGGCTGTAGGCACCTTCCTCAGCCAGTCGAACACCACGTTGAACCGACCCTGTTCACCAGACACATCACCACAGTTGCAATCCAGTCTCCAAGTCAACAAATTAGGTCGGGTCAGGTCGGGTCACGGTCAGTGTATCACGCATATAGTTTGACCCAGATTTTGAAATGTAATATGCTCGTTCATCGAATAGCACCTTTGACGTACGACAGTGCAAAAGTGGCATTTCATTTTGTTAGTAATTTATATCTTCAGATTTTGCGAGTGGTTTATCGTATGAAATTGTGGCGCTGTATGACGTCTGCAGTCTCTGGCAAGACATGAATTTCAGAACATTCATCGACGGGATCTGATCTGGTCATGAATCCCGTTTCATCTCGGATAAACACCGCAGTACAGACGTCATTCGGACTGCGGAGTTGTGCCTTCTCTCGACGCACAGTACGAAATAGTTTGTCACGAGCCCCGTGCTAGAAAAGATCCGGGGTTAGTGTGATCCTTGAAGGCAGTTCTGATGGAAAAGTCAGTCCTGGTTTCGATCTTTGTCTTATGCGATTCGAGGCCGATTGGCCACTGAGAGCAAAGAAGATGCCAAATATTTCACAAGGTAGTGTAGCAACACGCTAAATATGTTTTGCGATCTTTATTACAGTTTGCTACAAATTTACTGCCGAGCTTTCGATGAAAGACGTTTTCAAAGTCGGTCATTATTAGTTTGGTAAAGTAATTGGCAAGAGTATAGCGGCGGGTTTTTGACTCGAAGTGTCCACTGGCTCGGTGATTTTTATTTATTTTTATTTAACAAATCAGACAAAGGACCCATAATTATGTATCTAACATCTCGAAACGACTACTAGATAAAGTGATAAAACGTAACTAGATGGAAAGTACTCTGAGAGAGTACAAATCCCCGCGAAAGCGTTTTTGTCGCCAACACTTGGCAACACTTGCCACACCTACTATTTTGCGGCCCACTAGTTCCGAATTTCCCGACGGAGCTATTTTGTAAACAATCGCCGGTTTACGGAGTTTTTTGACCGTTACTTCCACATCCCTCTACCGATCATAACGAAACACAAACTTGGTCTTCCGTTTCCCCTAGGAACCTTCGCACAAAATTTGTTGCAAATCCGTCCACAATTTTTTTTTGTTATCGTGGTCACAGACACACACACACACAAACACACAAACCAACGCCGGTGAAAACATATTCCCTCGCTTTCGCGGGGATAATAAAGAGAATTGATATTTGCTAAATTGTTCAAGGTCCACCGTGCCACCATGTACGATTTTGTCATCATTCATTCCGTCGTAGCCGGTGGCTGATGTTTACCTTACAAACTCCGTAGATGTTCTGTACGGCCTTGCGATCATCTCGTCCCAGCTCGAAGTCCTCGTACATGTCGGGGTTGATGTAGATCGGGTACATGATAGAGTGGTCAAAGTCGTTGTGCAGTAGACCGAGCACGTGACCTATCTCGTGAACGGCCACCTGTAATCACGCGCATGACGTCATTGACCACACCCATGTCATGCCGTCGATGAGTCTAAAGCCCCGTCCACACCAGCAACAATGTCGAATGCTACAAGTCGAACGATTCTTTCGACAAAGGTCATGGTGCCGTGCGCTAGACTAAGCTGGCCCTATCGTCAGTTTTTGAGCGCACGTAAATATATCATATCGTATCCAATGTTGCTTCGATATTGTTGCCGTTTTTGGCAACAATGTCAAACGAAATTTTGTAATTTCGACAAAGTCGAAACAAATTGAACATGATCAATTTGTTTCGACTTTTGTCGAAAGGACTAAATTTTACGATAAATTTGTTCGACATTGTTGCTGGTGTGGACGGGGCTTAATTAAGGTGGAAAGTGTGAGCTCGACTGTATGCCTTCTGAAGATGATCGAACATTTTTTAATGTCATGTCACGGACTGTCTATTTTGCTTGCTTTGACATTTTGAATATTATAAACGATACTTTAATGTTAATTGTCCATCATAAATAGAGCGCTATAAACGTATGGGTTACCTGATTATATCTATACGCTAATGCACGTTTATTTCATCACCCAAGCTGGCGGTATAGCCGCCGGGGTGGGGTAGTGCGTTCAGTTGCGTCTGTATGTCTGTTTGTTTGTCCGCGTTCTAAAAAGACAAGTCGCCGCTGCCGCTGACAGACCCGCGCGAAGCACTGCCTCAGGCCCGCCGTGTTGTACACAGATGTCGACGGTCAGTGTGATAAACTGGTGACCGAGACCGTCACCAGTTTACCACACTGACCGTCCAACTAAGTTGACAGCACCTGAGATGATCAACCGTTCCAGAGATATGGTTTGTGCCCACCAAAAGTTAAATTGTTCACGTGACCTACCCACGCCCCTTTCAGGGATGGTTTGCCATCCTTGAGCTAGCACTTGCTATCGTCAACCTACCTACCAAATTTGAAGTCTCTATCTCCACTCACTACAAAGATATGAAAGGCGATACAAAATGTCCGAATGGTCATTGGAAATAGCACCAATCGATAGAGCACATGCAAGTTCCTATTAGCGTTCCATAGTAACTATGTCCCTATCTTGCAGCGTTTCTGAGATATAGCGAGATATTGGTCGAAAATCTCCGTTTGAAACTACACCACCTCTATTCGGCGCCCCCGCTGGGGGTGACTCCGTTTGAATTTCGTCTAGATTTTCGGCATAAAAAACTAGAGTCCCTGGGCGTACGGCGTTGTTTGCGTGATTCGACATTTAGCCATTTTGATACAATAAAGGCGTGTGGTGGACGGACTGACGGACAGACGGACGGACGGACACACGACGACAGCATATACCGCGCTAACATAGCGTCAAACAGCAAAATAGGCTTGAGCTATCAGCACTAAAGTTGGTTGACATATAATCCATGGAGGGTCCTCGGCATGCACTGACCCTGAGGTCAACAGGTCAAAGGTCAAATCCTAAGCCTAAGCCTCGGGTGAGGGTATTGACCTTTGCGATGGGGATGGGCCGAGATGCGGAGCAACGTTAGTGTGCATGTCGATACGACTGCACATTTCTCTATTTGCTTGTGAGCTGCACTCATAAATGTGTTGAGTATTATTACGTTAATGAACATGCATTTCTTACATATATAAACTTTAACGTGTTTGTCATCTTAACGACAAATTTCCGAGCTTCCCGCAAATTCATAGTAATTGGCCGCATCCAGCGAAAGCGTAATGTTTCGGTCTGGCTTCTGTCTGTCTGTCAGTGCCTTCTGTTTTTCTAACGTTAATAGGGCGCGCGGTGCTTTTTTTCTAACCTTAAAGGGCACGCGGCGCATACTCATTGAGACTCACCAGGGGGCAGCACGCGAAGCGGCCAGCATATATTTCCGTCCGAGTATTAGGAGGACGGGCATAGTTATTTTATCATGAAGCTTTTCATATCGAGAAAGAACAGTTCGAGTTACAAATAAATGTTTTGAAAATCGTCAGATTCCAGTCGGCTATAGCAACGGTAGAGCGACCTTGAGGAGGTTAATTCCGGTTCCGGTTGGATCGTCTCGCTTGTAGTTTTCGTCTTCGTCAAAGTGGACGTCGCCAGCTGTCCACGAGTGAGCCAGTTCACCACCATGACCGTCGAACGGCTTATCGCAGTTCATATGATGCTCTACATTTCATCACAAAAACGAAAACTAGATTTTTCTGGCCCACAGTGTATATCCAGAATACATAATTTACACAGTCAGTAAAGGCTACATATAATAACGACTTTCAAGTAACACTACTCAGACACCGTTCGTCGGATTTTTATCGCGCAACGCTATGCTGGCGCAGTATATAATGTGTCTCTGTGTCCGTCCGTCCGTCTGTCTGTCACAAGCCAATATTGCATCGAAACAGCTGCACGGATCAAGCTGGTTTCTGGCGTAAAGGCTAACTCGGTTTATTCTCCCCGCAAAAGCGAGGAAATATGTTTTTACCGGCGTTGGTTTGTGTGTGTGTGTGTGTGTCTGTCTGTCTGTCTGTCTGTGACCACGATAAGTAAAAAGATTGTGGACGGATTTGTACCAAATTTTATGGAAAGGTTCCTAGGGAAAAAGGGAAGACCACGTTTGTGTTTCGTTACGATCGGTAGAGGGATGTGGAAGTAACGGTCAAAAAAACTCCGTATCATAGCATAAAGCGTCTACAAATAGCAGTGGCACTAGCCCAGTTGGTAAGACGATGTGACAAGAATTTTTCTGCCTGCGTTCAACTCCAGATCAAGGTTTATTTTTTAAAATAATCTTTTTATATATTTTAAAAAACGTTTAAAACAATAGGGTTAGGTTAGGACTAGTTTTTCGCTTTCGCGGGGAATTGTACTCTCTCAGAGTACTTTCCATCTAGTTCTACATTGTGTTAGAAGGGAATTCGGGTCTCTGACAATTTTATATTCATCTTTATTCACCATAAATGGTAGCAGATAAAAAAGAAAGAAAAGCGACATGCAACTTAACTAGATCTAAATCACAAATATATAACAACAACCGTTGACAATGACTGAAGACTGAAAGACAATATTACAATAATACTCATAAGTGACTAATCATCTGACAAAGTATATTTGAATGATTCCTGTATTTTATATCGAATTTTTAGCACGCCTGTCATGAACTACACTAGGTAATTCGAAACAAAAGTACGACTGACAACATTTAACAAGGTCGATATTACCAATTTTTGTCCAAAACTCTGAACTTAACCGATTTTTCTGCTTTTTTTCGCCACGGCACGTCAATTGTTACAAGTGTTGTCAATTCATCACACTGAGCGTCCAACTTTGTTTACAACACGACGCGCGTCACGCAGCGCGTCGAGCGGGTTCGTCTGCGACACTTGAAACTTGTCGACTCACCACGATTGTCTATTAGGTGGACTCTAGAACGACATCAGATAAAAACACCACCGTCACTGTGTATGATTTATAAACAGCATTCGTCGGCGCTCACTGGCCATGTACAATAAATCTTCGATAACGAAGGTTTATAGTCTTCCGACATAGCGGATGTCCATTACATAACGCTGCCTGTCGCCGACGGCAAAGCAACCAAAACAGTCAACGTGCAACAGTGTTTAAGAGCTATTCACATCGCAGCAGCCACCGCTGTGACATTGGTGCGTATTATTTCTGATCGCATAGGCCTATGAACTATAACAGCAATCACAAGACGCGCGCTCTCCTGGGTCTCTTCTGCGTTACCCCTAAGTCCCCCAAAGGGCGCCTCAAAACGAGAATTTTTACATTTTTGCGTTGCCCTTCATATCTTCTTTGCAGGCAATCGTAGACACTTTAAATTTGGTATGTGGGTTGAACATAGCAAGTCCCAGCTATGGGCAACAAACTGTCCCTAAAAGGGGCGTGGTCACTGTCACGTGACCTTTTTAACTTTTGAAAAGTAAACGATAATATCTCGAAAACGATACAAGATAGCCTCACAGTTTCTATTAAATTCAAATAGAAAGTCGTATGAGCTCTATCAAATGGTTATGTTGCCGATGACCTTGGGTGACCCCAAACCACCTTAAACCACCTCAGTTTCTACATTTTGCGTTGCCTTATGCATCTTCGTAATTGGTGATCGCAAAGACTTCAATGTACAGGTTGAATGTGCAAGTCACAGCCTACGGACGACAAACCGTCCTGATAAGGGCGTGGTCAGGTCATGCGACTCATTCAAAATTTGGGGGCTCCATTCATATCACTGGAACGGCTAAACCTAAATTCATCAAATTTTGTACAGAGGTAGGCAACAAGATAACATATCGCCCACAAAATGGGCGTGGTTATGGTCACGTGACTCTATTTAAATTTTGCCGTTTGCCGTGATGCAGCCGTCGCGCGTTTGTCAGCGACAGCTGAGCTACTTGTTACAGCGAGTCGTGGTCTGAGTAAGTAAGTAAGTAAGACAATTTATACGTGGCGCTCCTAACTAAAGCATCACAAAGCGCCGCGGTCCCAAACACCAAACAGACGGGTCTCGAGCAACCGTTTAAACTGTTCAAGACTGTCACACAGCAGTAGATAAGTTGTCAGTATGTTCCACAAACGTGGTCCAGCAGCCGGAAGTAAAACCTTGCCAACCGCCATGTTATGCTATACTTTTCGTGGCTCCGAAGGCAATTAAGCCAACATCTCCGTTGCTACTAAAATCACACTTGTTACGTACATTCGAAACGATTTTTTTCTTTGAGGAATAAATTACAATTTTTAACGATCTTTAACCTCTGAACGACTTTTTTCGTTTTATGATTTTCCGAACTTTTCATTTCTGCAACCAATAAAAGTCTATTTGTATATTTTATACCCACGAGGCGATAACAACATCCACTAAATAATGTAGCCATTGTTGCTATGTTTGTGTCATTTCTGTATTTACTTTTTTAATTTTGTATTTACTATTTTAGCTTAGACTGTAAGGCGCCACTGAACACTAGCGGAGTGGCGCCATAGAAAATCCACATGTTATGATTATGGTTATGATTACGACACAGTTAAGGCGCTATTTTGATTAGCGTGACACTGTCGCAAATACGCTGCAGGGGCACCTTACTTAGTCTATGATAAACAAGATTTCGCGTACAAATTACACTGTTCATCGATCCTTATGATTATGGAGAACGGATAGCGTCGAGAATCAATTGCATCGCGGCATTTCGCTTGAATATGTATATATCATCGTCGGAAATTTCTTGATAAGACGAATCTCCAGAGAGCTGGCAGCGAGCTAGAGCAGCCGTCGACTGGAAACACTTGGTTCGGAGTTCGCGGAAAGATACGGTCGCCATCATCAGTCCGCGTCATGGAAAGATCGAAGGATTATCACAACCGCATCAAATCACTCACGGTCCAGTTCCTGGCGTGACCTTCATGTTCGTCATCAACATTTGGAGGACATGGCGAAAGTCACGAATTCAGCAGATTTTGCTGTTACCAAAACAGACGCATAACATCTTCCGAAGTTTCGATTCGTCTGAACTGTCGCCCGGAAGTAGAAATGTCAGCCTACGTTTTCTGCGCACGCGCAGCGGAAAAAAAATCAATAACAAAGATCGCTAATTTTTCGAGTACTACATGAAATAAAGACGAACATAAATGAGGAGAGTATGGTAATATTTGCTGCATAGCAGTTTCCACCAGCGCCCGGATTAGTATTTCTGATAAGCACGCAGCCACTCGACTTGCGATGTACAGACGAGAGAGTACCTGCTAACAATGAGTAGGCTAGTCTGTTTGTGTCTGTTTATGTGCGTGCGTAGGGTCCTGCCATGCTGTTATTAGTCTACCACGACGGTCCATGCTACCATGCTCGCCATACGCCATACGATACGCAGCTTTGCTGGTGAAATTTCTACGAATACTTTCATAATCAAAGTCGCACGAGATTTGGCGAGACCCAGAATTATACTGTTACTGACAGAAGACTTGGAAGCCTCGCTATAGTGAAATGTAACCTCATGTGTTTACTTTGTTTGTTCTCAGATGATCTTAAGAGATCAGCTGACAACAAACAATGCATATGCTTAAGCATAATAATAGTACTAGATGCATGGCAAAGCCCAGCGTAAGCACGCCCGGCATTCTGGTGTTCTAGACTGTAAGCTCGTGCCACTACATAACACATGCCGAAGTTTGCCTGCTGTCTGCTATATAACGTCCATGTGGTAAGGCTGGCAGTCTCCCAAAAATGCAAAAATTTAGGGGGGGGGGGTAAAAACTCACCAACCGTTATCAGCCGTTTCTGGACCAAAGTTTGCCAAATGGGGGGCATGTAGGGAGTCCCTGTAGATTGACAAATTTCTTTCCGATTGTCGATATCTCGTTCCATTGCAGAGATATGTTCGGCCAAAGTTCACAGTCGGTCCCCAAAAGCCGTTTTGCCCCCAGCCCGCGGGGGTAAATGACCGGGGGAGTTCGGACCAAAGTTTTCAAACAGCAGTCATAAGTGAATATGTGTCCAAGTTCAGCGACCTCAAAGATTGGGCATCGAAAAAAAAGAAAGTAGAAAGAAAAAAACAGCGGTAAAATATGACCCCTTCGGCATTGCGATGCCGTGCGGGCTAAATATACTTCTGCTATATTTTGCTAGTGATTGAAAGGCTCTGATAGCACATAAGCCGACAGCGATATCCTGATTTTATGACCTCGAAACTGGTGCGCCAGTGACGCAGTAAATGTGGTAAGCAATTAATATACCGGTACAGCGAGTTTCTTCGTCCTTTTGTTCACGAATTAGATGCATATACGAGACAGATAGACAGACAGACAGAATGCAATCCGCACATGACCTCCTATCGGGAGGAAGGGCTGCATAATAACTGCGACAATTGCAGACTCACGTTTAGCGAACGCAATAACGACGTCCATATCCACGATGTCGACGCTGTTGGTTTCGTGGAACTTGAGTGGGATGACTTCACTCCACATCCGGAAAGCCAGCTCCAGGATAGCTCGCTGATCGATCAGCGGAATCTTTCCACTCACTCCGTCCGCCAGGAGGCGCCACCTCACCGGACTGTTGTTGTTCTTCTGGAACCGAGTCCTCTCGGTGGATCCGGGTGATGTCGACTCAGCCGCCGGACCCTCGTTGACTCGGTCGTCGAAGGACGGGACACTGATGGACCTTCGTCGTCGTCGTCGTCGAGAAGTTAAAACGTCATCGAGGTCGGTTTGCCGAGCGTATCCATCACGGATCCGTTGACGTATGGCAGCCAGCTCCTCCTCGGAGTGATTGCGTCGCGCTGGGACACCTTCAAGGGCTTCAGTGGCAATCTGCAGCCGATGTCGCTCGCGTATCTCCACGAACATCTTCGTGCGCCGCGTCAAAGCGGCTCCGGGTTCGTGGTCGGTGCCCGGTACCAGCCTACTATGCAAATCGGTGACACGTCCGCGCGTCTCATTTGCACCTTCCGTGGAGTTCACTGGCAGATTTGTACTTCCGGATCCTCGCAAAACCGTTTCCGGTTCCTGTCGCCAGTCTTCGACGTCGGTGTCACCACTTCCTTCTTGTTCCCTACTGTCGCTTTGATCTAAAACTGTTTCCTGTTCCGACTGCATATCCGAACCGTCCGTCGACCTCCTCGGCCGTCTTCTACTTCCGGTTTGTCGCAATAATGTTTCCGGTTGTCGCTGTAGGTCGGCGTCGGTGTTTCCGCAGCGGCCACGACTCATGAGTGTCTTCGTCTCGTCGTCGAGTCGACCTGAAGGTCGAAGCTCGAAGCGCCGCTGCAGTATGCGCAGCGCTACGCGCACCTCGAACTCGGAACACTCGTGTCGCGTTACAGTTCTTCCGCCGTCGACCAAGACAGCCTCGTGGACCGGCAGCGT
>Ga0209780_1001877_pt1 | contig 14404 bp, 11 predicted proteins | sample WorMetexBAHAMAS2_FD_187384 | JGI IMG/M metagenome (GOLD analysis project Ga0209780, IMG submission 187384) | Marine gutless worms symbiont microbial communities from Max Planck institute for Marine Microbiology, Germany - Inanidrilus exumae... | ecosystem: Host-associated > Annelida > Digestive... | reverse complement strand
TGCAGCAATGGGCTGATGCGATCGCGTCGACGGGCAGCATGTATCAGTCGTGCAGCGGCGTTCTGAACAGACTGGAGCTTGTCTTCCAGCTGTTGTGGCAGACCAAAAAGCACTGTGCTACCGTAGTCGAGACGTGACAGCACTAAAGCCACCACGAGAGACTGTAGCAATGGTTTAGTCAGGGACCGTCTAATGCTTTTAATGCGACGAAGAACAGCAAAGCAGCCAGCAGCAGTTCGGAGGACATGTGCTCGCATGGATAGATCGGCGTCCATATAAATGCCAAGGTTGTATTGCACTGTGTCATGTCGACCTTTTTGCTTCTTATTGACCGATAGGCCTACTGCAGCGACAGACGGCTGAGTTTGTCTAGGCAACGACGACAACCCGGGTGTATGTATGCGTGCAGTGCATCTGAATCGATCAACAACGGAAGAATGACGCTAGTGCCGTCGGCGCTTGTCATGTTGGCGCTCAACGCCAGCTTACAGGCTGTCGTGATGGGCCAGGCCGTCGACAACGTCAACTGCTCGTCGACCAACGAGTCGGTGCTTACCAGCCAGGACGTGATGTTCTCCGGGCTGTCGGTCATCATTCCGAGCGGGCTGGTACTCAACGCCCTGTCACTGGTCGTCTTCATGTCGCGGGCGATGCGACGTCGCGCCTCCAGCTGGTACCTCGCCGCCCTCGCCGTCTCAGACACTCTCTCACTGATTGCCGTCTCGTTCGACTACTGGCTCAAGGACAGCAGGATCGGGCTGCAGGTGCTCTCAGTTCCGCTTCCTGTTATACCATATACGATATAATTATATACGATTATATCGTAATTAATTAGGCCTATATATAGTAATAGTATGCAATATGTAATACATATTTTATGTAAATGTACGACGCGCCAAAAAAGCAATGCCTGACATTGCCATGTTTCTTCGAGATAGGTCCAGGATAATGACGAAGTTACTCAGTTTTAAACATGAATGACTACCAGTCTTCAATTTCACCACATCAGAAATCACTGTCTTTCGTTTATCAGTGATTATTTACATTTTAAAAGTTAAAAAATAAAAGTTTATCAACATCGTCATTATCAGCCGCGTCACTGATGACATAGCATAAGCTATAACACAGGCGGTATGCTAACGCGTAGACTAACGTATTTTAGTAGCAAATGCTTAAAAGTATTTGTTATGATATCGAAATGAATAGAGTTTCAGTAACAAACAAGATGCATAAATTGTGCGAGCAAAGCCTTCGTGCTAAGGCCTCAGGGAAAGGCTTCATTTCGTAGAAGAGAATGCAAGACGTTGATCAACTGCTGACGGACTAGACTGTAAGCGTTTTCTGCCTGCTGGCTTTACACTGTTAACGAGACGATGCGTCCGAACATGCACAAGACTGGTTGCAGGCAAATTGACTAAGCTTATTTAAGAAGAACCAATTAATGACCTTCAAATGATCATTTGAACCTATTCGACCATCATGTCTATGAAGTTCCATGCTGAAAAATATCGCAAACTGCAAACAACCAGAACCGAAGACGATCGCAGAGTTGAAAGTCGAGCTGTAATCTATTCGGGACAATGTGTCACAAAAGCCAATTAACAGGTCTATTATGAACTCCAGAAAGCAACTGAGACTGTGTGCGAATGGCACCAGTTGTGACCAGTGGACAGTTCGAACACTTGGTGGCGTTCAGTTATTCAGTCTAGATCCGTCTAAGTCGGGTTTCGTCACTGCTAGGCTGTTCTTTAATAATATTACGACCGAGCAATTCACTCCACGCGTGCAGAAATTCCTTAGCATTCAGTCGGATTTTCGTTCGACCGAAACCAACGACGACTTGTGGAAGACGAGCCACGCCCACGTAAAGAGAGTAGATCGGGGCTGCGTTAAGTCCGCATGCGCTTTCGAAAACCTCTTAGGAAAAGCTCTTTACAAGTAAGTAAGTAAGTAAGTTTATTGATATCTTGTAGCCATAAGGCTAGATTGGTTACATATAAAATACAAAATAAAATACTACTAATACTAATACTCGCACAAACATGAATACAAGCTATCTCATTATACGCCCTGGAAGAAACTGGATTCATCCATTCTGGTGAAACAGAACACGACCATTGTGTTACTGAATCGTCGTTTTACAATGCAGTGCTGTAATGTACTCCAAAGCTGTTAGATTAACAAATATTATTCTGTCTACCAGATTTCGTAAGCAGAAGTCCTGTGTTGTGCGTTGTAAAGCTAAAGTGGTGTTGGTGTTTAAAACCTCCTTATTCAATAGTGGAACTGCTGTGATAAAACGAGTAAATAAAAATACTTTAAAATCGATATCATGTTCGTTGAGTTTGACATAAGAGTTGCTAAAATATCGCGGCATTGTCAAATATTACGGGGAAAATCGCCGATGGGCTACTTATAGCGACATTCAAGACAAAAAGTATCGACGAAAACTGCGGCTATATTCTACAGACTACAGTAGCGCCAATACTAATACTGCAATATCAACAACATTGACTGACAGACTGTCAAAAAGCAGACACCACGGTACGCTATTACAGTCTGAAAACAACGTTTTTCCATACTGTCAATGAGGTTAACGCACCGTTAACAAATTGCGACATTGAGATCCTTCCGGCACGGAAAACGAGGAAAATGACATACAGTTTAAACTGTATCCTCCGATTACACGCTGAAATGTCCTGTGATAGTGAGCGTGGTGACCGGCAGTAATGAATGCAGGTGTTACTGAGATTTAAGGTTTGTTCACACTGGCCACGTTGCGTTGTGGCGCAGTACGGCGCCGCGCGGCATCGCAACGCAACGTATCCAGTGTGAACGAACCTTTGGCCATTAGTGATGGCAGTGTAGTGCAGCGTATACGTGCTGTATTGCAGGTGATGCGTACGTCGGCGGTGGCGTGCATCACCGTCAGTCACCTGTCGTACGCCAGTCGACTGCTGTCCGCCTGGCTGGTGACCACGTTCACTGTGGAGCGGTTCATCGGAGTCTTCTACCCACTTCGTCGGTCGCTCATCATCTCTGTGTCGCACGCCCGCCGTGTCATCATCGCCGAGACGATCGCCTCCGTCGTCCTCGCCGGATTCACGCCCTTCACCATCGGCATCGTGCCCGGCGGCCGTCGCCCGGGCAGCCAGCTGTCGGACTGCGACGTCTACCCGGAGATGGACCACGTCTACGTCATCTTCAACGTGGCGTTCGTCATCGTCGGCTCCATCGTCGCGCCGGTCGTCATCATCGTCACCCTCAACGCGGCCATCTTCCGTCGCGTCAGACGTCGTGCCAGCCGATGCGACGAGATGGACCTCAGCAGCGGCGATCACCGACCGACACCGCCAACCGGAGGAGGGTCGATGCGCCACCATGCTTCATACCCGCATCACCATCACCATTACCGCCAGCACCACCCCCATCCGCATCAGCAGCATCGGCATCAGGGTGGCAGCGGTCGTCAGCGCGACTACAACGTGACCGTCCTTCTGCTCGTCGTCTCCACGACCTTTGTCGTCCTCAATGTACCCTACTGCATCAGCTGGTTCGCGCTGTTCTTCTACCTCGTCGGTCTCGACCCCGTCACGTCGTCGTGTGCCGCCAAAAGCCTCGCCAACCAGCTCGTGGCGGCCAAGTACGTCACGACGGTGCCGTACTGTCTCAACTACAGCGTCAACTTCGCGCTGTACAGCGTCTGTGCGCGCGCGTTTCGCGACCAGCTGGTGCACGTGCTGCGGACTGCCCCGCCGTGCAGACCGTTCTGTCGTCATTCCACCACCCACAACGAGCTTCACCTTGCCCTCGCCCGTCAGCAGGCTCCGGCCATCACGCCGCGAGCCCCGCGTCTTCGCCACGTGGTCGGACAGTACGAACTGCGTGAAGTTCGGCGTCAAGTCGGAGACGAACAAGCGCGTTGGCAGTGTCGCGTGCCGGATCCATTGTAACGTCTCCATTCATTCCCTGTCTCGTTGTGTCGTGTTCCGTATTTCCAGTGTTTCCACCGCTGCAATGTAACGAAACTTATGAAAACTAATTAGCTAATAAATAATTTCCGACTTGTGTGAAACTTTATAATCACATTTTAGTACTGCGTTAATCCAGTAAACAATTTTACTTGTGTTTTCGTTGTCCAGTTCGAGGGGTTGTTCCCTCGTTCGAAGTTTTTAAAAATCTGATTTGGCTATGTCGGACAACGTGTCAAAGAAAACGATGTCCGTAAAATACCGATAACCGTTACCGTACACACCTTCATCACTGATGTACGACGAGTCGACGACTAGCGCGCATGGTGCTGACGAATGCCCATGCAGTGGTGCGCTGCAGTTCCGTACGGCGGACCGACAGCGCCGGTTGCAGATGACACTAGCTATTAACATCGACACTCGACAGTCATGGTGCTCGCAAATCACCGACGCACTGACTGGCACTAGCCACAGAACGGCTATCACCCGGTCCATTTGCAGACTACACGCCACACAGCGACACCAAGGGTCGCTTACGTAATGTGAAAAGATAATGAGCTCAGATAATCTTGTATGTGTTTATGATGGTTCAGGCTGCCCAGTAAATAAGTTGGGCTGCGTTAAGTCCGAAAACGCTTTCGAAAAGTTCTTAGTAAAAGCTCTTACATATCACTTGACGGAAACTAGCAAAGATAGCGCTTACATAAGAAATATTCGATGACCTAATCAGTAAGTTTCGTAAATAAATATTTTAACCAACCCGCGAGCGTACGTTTACCGATCTTATACAACATATAGGCCTATTGCATAACGTCACTGCATCAACTCTCTACCGTCTTTCAAGAGACAACTTAAAACATTTTTATTTACCAAATCTTTTCCATAACTTTAAATTGCTTTCTCATATTGTACCGTGTCATAGAAGCTATTTTACCTAGCTTACGCCACGTTAATCAATACGTTCTACAACAACAACTACTACTACTACTACTACTACTACTACATTACTACATAACATCAATAAACAAGAGAATCATAGATATCAGACTTCGCCCGCAGTGTGCAATCGCACCGCCCACTTCGCGGCCGATACTAATCACATCTATATACTCTCTTAGCCTAAGTCCCATTAACGCTAAATTAACTTCGCTTCCTGCTTCTATGAGTCATTGGTATATTTGTTTCTCCGCCAACATTCACCGTTATCATAGTAACAATAGCAAAGACGACGTGCGTTTAAGTAATTCTTCCCATTAATCGTCAAATATCTGTTCATTTTTTACTTCGGTTTGCGAGTAATTTCGAAACAGTTAGTCAAAATTTGCCATTTAATACTACGAAACTGAATTCTGTCTGACTTTGAAAGAATCGGTCCTTCGTAGCGAAATTCATACCGCTATACAGCCCATTGTGAAAAACATGATGTCATCCACAAAACCGGAAGTACATAACGTATAACATTACGCTGCCTTGGTGTCAAGTCCGCTGAGCTAGAGAAAGGAGCGTGTAATGTCCGGTTGAAGAAATCTGCTAATCTATTCAGATTGACAGAAGTCGTTGAAACGTGCTGACGGTCATTGGCGGATATTGATGCACTCTTGCTGTTGCTATTGCTGCTACTGCATGGCCCTCCATCAAAGGTGACATCTAGGTCACATCAACACACGAAAGTTAAGGCGTGATTTTCATTAGCGAACGCTATGGCTCGTCTGCGTGGTGGGGCTTTGCCAGTCCTAGCGATCGACAGCGTACAGGCGTTCATCCGTCGCAGCGAGCGTAGCTGGTTCACTCCACCAGATCTACCGTTGTTCGCTGATCTGTGCCGTGAAGCCGATGACAATTTGTCCAACATCATCCTCAACAACAGCTGAATAGTCGCCGGCGTGGGTATAGCGTTCAGTCGCGTCTGTCTGTTTGTCTGTCTGCCTGTCTGTTTGTTCGCACTCTAAAAGGCAAACGGCTTGAGCTATTGACACCACTACTCTATAGCAGTCGGCCGGCATGCAACTGAAACTGAAGTTGAAAACTTCTTAGCTCGCAGATACCCAAAGGAGGGGCAAATCTGCTATATTCTGTATATTTTGGGCAAGAAGCTCATCGCCGAGGTACCAGCGTCACTACTCACCACCAGCACGACGCTTCATCTCCGTTGAAATAGATAAGATGACACAGGTTGACGTTGACTCTACAGTGATGCTGTTTGTGCCACATTCTGCATTTTACGTTAAATTACAAACGCCTACTCCTGAGCTGCGTAAGATATTATGATTTATTGCCAAAAAATGGGACTGGACGACTCGAAGCCCATTAGAGCAGTCCCGAGAACACTGGTTCAGACGCCTATGATGACTACGACCTTCAAACGTGACCTATTGCCAAGGTGAAACAGCATGCAAGACAATGCATGTCAAAATGAGCATTTCCAGTATGACACGCCCCCAGCGACCCGCGGTTTCTCTGCGACAGTCGAGCTCGTTTTCTGCGGGTTGGCGTGCAATCTTTAAATTGTGTCAGGTCAATTTTGAGCGTATTTAGCTGCAAACCTCCGGAGGCACACAATTCAGACCAGCTGTCATCAGCGATAGGCCTATGGGCATAACGTGGTGGCATAGTCGATTGTGGATGAAATACTGTAATAGATCTGGCCACTGTCGATCGGCTGCGCGTCGGGTGTGTCGAGTTCACAGCGCAATAGTCTGCGAAGGCGGCTGTCTGTATTACTCTACAAGAAGCTCAGCTACCGCAGAGAGACCGCGCGACGCGCTATGTTAATAAGTTCCCGAGGCATGGGATGATGGGCGTTAGAAGGTTTTCAAACAGCAAAAGTGACATTCAAGGTCATTCAGCCGCATTGCCAATGCGATTCAATAGGTGACATACGATTTCCTATTGGTGTTACATTGCACGTATGCCTCTATCTTGCACCATTAACGAGGCAGTATGACTTATTGCCCAAAATTGAAAATAGTCACGTAACTATGAACACATCCATTTCAGTAATAATATATTATGCATGCGCTAGTACTCCTGTGTATTAATCAGCGCACGAAATTTGAAGCGCCTAGCTTCACCGAGTTCAAAGATGTGATTGGGGCATACTTCTAAGCAAGAGGCTCATGCCGCTCAGCTATCGCAAAGGGACCGCGCGACGCGCTATGTTAATAAATTCCTGAGGCATGGGAGTTAAAAAAGTTTCAAAGAGCAAAAGTGACATTCAAGGTCATTCAAGGACATTGCCAATGATGACATTCAATAGGTCGCATCCGATTTCCTGTTGGTGTTACATTGCACCTAGGCATCTATTTTGCACCGTTAGCGTGATGCATCCGACTCGCGGATCTATAGCCACCTGGATAGAATTTAAATCGATGATCTACATTAGCCTATGACAATATCAAAGTGGTGGCGTCCTCCGTAAAGAGTTTCAACTGACACGATCCGGCCGTCTTCGATAGCTGAGCTCCTTTGCTGCGGCGCCTGCGGTGTGTCATCCATTCGGTCGAGTTAGCGCAGTGGAACGATAACGGATGACCACAGTATTGGTACGTGTGTATCACGTTGGTCGAAATTGGTGTAATTGACGAATAGCCCGTAGGGTCTGGTAAGCTCCTTGCAAACTAGGCTACATAGTTAGTAACTGACGTATATACATGCGACGATGCAAAGACGCATCGCATGATCAGTTACTGTTGTGTTGTCAATGCTATTACAGAATTCCTAGACAGACGCAGCAGCAACAGCGGCTTGCCAGTCATCATGACATCTAATTATAGTTGTTCGTGACTAATCACTCCTAGCAAGTCGCACGTGCGCCGAGTCGGTCGACTAAAGCGCAGGACCGGCAAATGAGGGACCAAACATTACGGCACATCGTTTGCAGTCGTGCACGTAGTCAAATTTGCATATGACGTAACAACGCTTGCCGATCACTGCTATACACAGTAAACGAGGCTATCTGTGCAACGGCAGCAATCGAGTCACACGTGTTGCTATCATCAGCCATTTTCGTATATACATTTAGCAACGTTTACAATACAACACGCAATACAACGCACGCACTGCGCCATACTTGCAGCGCCGTGCGTGCGTGGTCTTGCATTGCGTTGCGGGCCGGATCTGGTGTGAACGCGGCTTTACTCTGACGTTGTTACGTGGATTCACATTTACGATGTCGATTGACTCGAAAATGGCTCATAAATAAGAAAACGATTAATCGAGTCAGCACGGATCAAGTCATGCATCAACTTCGCTAAATTGTGTATAAATTTAAAATTGCAATAAATTAGCACTGCGTTAATAATTACGCTCATAAATAAACGCTTAAGGTGATACTAAAGATACAAAAGTCTGAAATCGGCTGCAATGTTTCCTATAAGGTTTGTCTTAGGATGATATACGTTGTAGTCAGTTTTTACGCTGAATGTATAACAAACATGAACCTATATTTTTGTTTTTAATGTAACAGCGCTATATAGGCAAACGATAATCACTGTAGACCTACGTGGCCCATTTTTTGGTCTGTATTTCCCAGATTTGTATATTATCGAAAAATTATGGCATAAACTATTTTGAATGCTTATGACGCATATAGAGACTGTAGGCCTATAATGTTCACTAACGACTTAGGCCTACCGTTTTCATGTTTATTCATTTTTTGTACAATAGGCTACAATAGGCCTATTGAAATTGCACTCCTATTTTACTTTTACTCCATAGGCCTATAAGCCCATTCAACCAGTTTTTACGCCTCTGAATATGGATTTTCACAAGCGTTGTATTACATCCAGTAAAATGTGTGTTAGGCTATGCCATTGTTTGTGGCCCGTCATTCGTTGTCCTGCATTTTAGCACCGCATCACGTTATATCCATTGCAGTTATAAACAATCCTCCTAACGGGACATAACACTACTGGCCCGCTGTCGTGTGCTGCCCCCTGGTGAGTTACGTTGCGCAGTGGAGTGTTACAAACGACGACATACGACAGACGACAACAGACACCAACGACCGTTACTAGTCCGGCCCCCTACACTATGTGTAGGCGGGCCAGTAATAAACGTAATAAAATCCGTAAAGTGACACGTGTACAACAGCACATTGTATATCGATAGTGATAGTACTTAGTGTTCTTAAGTTACCGGTAATATTCGTGGCCGGTAACTTACCGCCGGTAAATTACCGGTAAGTTACCATTAAAACATGGACAGCCGTATGTAAGGCCTAAATAATCAAGAAAGACTAGAAGCTCAGCTATCGCAGAGGGACTGCGCGACGCACTGTGTCAGTTGAAATATTGTCAATTATTTAAACTGCTGCACAGCTTTACGAAATAAATCACACATGAAAAGGCTTGAGGTAGCTAAAATGGCCTTGAAGGTTATTCAAGGTCATCCAAATTGTCGCTATTCGATAGGCCATTATTATCACTTCCTGTGAGTGGTCTAGTAGTTACCAACTCCACGTTGCATCGTTTCCGAGATACTAATACTAGGCTACTAATCGGGAACATCATCGTGGTTAATCGTTTGATTATTTGGCTCACCTCTAGAACGAAAGCTACCTAATTATGCAAATATCTCTAACCTATAAATGCCCATACAGCTTAAAATTTCGAAAAAAACGATAGATGTGCCGGCAAGGCAAGGTGCAATATAACATGTTACACGCTGTGCGGCCTGCGCCTGTTATGATGTTCTATTTGTTATTTTCATACTCGTCACTCGTCAGTCCTATGGGTTATATACGTATCCCCATCCCTGATTGATGTGTTGAATGTTAGAAGTAAGTAAGTAAGTAAGTAAGTAAGTAAATGGCCTTTTATTCAAAAGTGGAGAACAGTGTTTATGATGCAGTCAACACTACCAAATTTCATCTTGAACAGCGCAACTACGACTTCTGAGTAAACGTTTTACCTGCAATTATGCCTGCACTACATCGGCCTACATGCAATCTTGTCAAATATTAATCTTGGGCAATTTTGGTATATGGATGGACCACTGTTCAACGTCACTTGTAAGTGGGCGTGGCCAGTCGAAGAAAAAGAAGAAAATGCCGTGAGTTTGTCGTTAAATGCTGTTGTAAATGTATTAAATTAACTTAAGGATCTTTGATCTTGAATTCATGTGTTGAAAAAGCAAAGCGGACCACTGAAGAATCCACGATAAATAGATCAGAAGATAGTCAGCGGGTTTACGGCGGGTTTTGTTTAGTCCTGGGGCCCTGGTTAGGGTTGGGGTCTTAGGGCTTGTCCAGTAGGAAATTGAAATACGCTGGTGCATAGATCCTCAGATTGTACAGTACGCTGATGGTCTAATTCGTCTAGCGTATAATCAAACCCTAACCCTATACCCAAACCTAACCTTGCTAAAGCAGTAAAGCCTAATATTTATGCGCACTTTGTTGACACCCGTCAATAGCAGATTTATTATTTCATTCACCAGATAATGCAACCAAAGTACTACCACTAACCGGTCAAACTAAACTGACCCTAACCGTAACACTAACCCTAACCGATACAGTAACCCTAACACTAACCCAAACCATAACCCTAACCCTACTAAACCGTAATTTTTATGCGCACTTTGTTGACACCCATTAAAAGGTTTTTACGGATTTATAAAAGGAATTTTTTGAGGAGGTGCATTAGCATAGCAGGGTTTGTGGGTGGGGCGAATAATTACACTACCCGTTTGCTGAACTATTTGAGCTATACTCCGCTCAGCATATGCAAGCGAGAAGATATGGATCATTTATCATTAACAGAGGGTTTTTGTGGGGTATGTATAGAAAAGGGGCTAGGTCTTTTGTGGGCATAAAGCAAATGAAACAAATAAATTGACTGTTCTGTAGCTTTAAAATAGCGGAACCGTCTTGGCGGTTTCGTAGCCAGTGCGATAATAGTTGTTAGTTCTTGTTTTATAAAGTTTATCTGTGTATACATTTTTTGCTAATATTTTCATGATTATCTTCTGCACAACTACATCTAGGTTTGCGGACTATACAGCCAAAATGTTGTCATCATTGTGGCCCACACTGACTCTTAGACTATCGCAAGACATGATGACAGCATATACCACACTAGCATAGTGTTGCATGGTAATAATTGTTATGGAACAGAATTTCATAGAACTGACAGTTGCTATATTGTATATCTTGAATAATAATCTACTGCTCTATTATAAATTTCACCTTGTGCATATTGGTTTTCAATTATTTGAAATAGGTACAAATATGGCTGAAGGCGGAACTGGTAATGCAGACAAGGAAACGGCTTTTTTGTCAGAACTGATTGGCAATAAGTCTGTGACGGCTATTCCTGGGATTGAGCAAGCACATGCCATAAAACTGCGAGGGAAAGGAGTCCGAAAGGTTATTTTTAGTATATTTTTAGTATATTAGGTTTATTTAATAATAGTGTTGTTATGGTATCTGAAACTGGGGAGGCAGCCACTATTCCAACAACGGCTGTTCCAACAGTAGCTATTCCGACAGTCGGGCTTAATTAGTGTTCTTGGCGCCTGTAGGAAGAAGCAATTAAGTGTCTTTTCCCCAAAAGTTATCACATATATCGCCATCGACAGCACTATATTGCCGTTGACGGCATCAGAGAGGAACATTCTTACTGGTACCGTCGATGGCAGTATAATGCGATATATCGCATTGCCGTCGACGGCGATATCGCCACAGTGAGAATGCTACTTATACGGTACCGCGGTAAATTTAATATACGCCCATGTGTGTGCTGAGCCGCCAACCTTGCAGTGCTATGAATTTCCTTTAAAAGAGTATGTTATCCATGTACTTTACGACAATACGATGATATGGTATATTTATGTGCACTCGCTCGGCACAGAAACGAAAAATAAGGAAAAATTAAAAACAAAAACCGAGTAGCTTAGAAGAAACGGTCCAGGTGATCCGTCAATTCTTTTGGCCATTGCTGTAACAGTGATGCACTTGCCAGGAATTTACCATTTCCTTGGAGATTTTGTAAACTCTGTGCATGCTTGCACATGTGATTGAGATCCATTTAGCTGGTCTTTACAGTTATATGTATGCAACTAATATGGAGTCGTCAGCATGCGGTTATTGTGATATAGTCCTCAAGTGATTGTTCGATACAAAATTAATGCATGACTTGGACATATGTAGACTAGCAATCCAGTCAGTTTTTGACCATTTCAAATTACTATAGTTATTAGTTATTGAGATACATTGTGTATGACTCTATAACTGTAATTTGTACTAAATGTTGTTAATTACTAGGCATATGTGATTCTTGGTGTATTTCTGGCTCTAAACAAGGACAAGGATGATTTTGCTGAGTGGCTAAAGAAAGCTGCAGGAACAAATAGCACAGAGACCAGAATGTGCTTTAATGCATTGAAACGCTGGACAGAGAAGTTCATCTAAGTAACCCTTTGCGTCTTATTGAGGTAATTTTTCTTGTTATCCGCTCGAAAGTGAAGGAATATGTTTTTACCGGCGTTGGTCTGTGTGTGTCTGTGTGTCTGTCTGTGACCACAATAACTTAAAAGATTGTGGACGGATTCGTACCATATTTTATGGGAAGGTTCCTAGGGGGAAAGGGAAGACCAGGTTCATGTATCGTTACGATCGGTGGAGGGATGTGGAAGTAACGGTCAAAAATCTCCGTAAACTGGCGATTGTTTACATTTTACACTTGCACGCTGAATCATATCCGCAAACGGTAACGTAACGTAACGGTCAAAAAAATTTGCGATTGCTTTCGGGGGGAATTGGTACTCTCTCAGAGTACTTTCCATCTAGTTGTTTTATGTCAGTTCTATTGGCCTAGGTCTTCTTGGTGTAACATCTGAACCTCGAATAAGTGATAAACTCAACAGACGAGTTACACTAGTACTATTGACAACACGAATGTCAAATATAATCAATATAGAGATTTATGTTAGTTACAATGTTAAATAGTTCAATAGTTATAATAAATAACGCACAAGTTTAGCATTAAACTCCCAACTAAAACTAAATGCAGCAAATATCTGCAAACATAAAAAGCAGCAAAACTATAAACTGCAGTATGTGCTTGCCTAAAGTGCTGTAATGATAGAACTCTCCGATATGGATTATGGAATACACTTTAGCTTCTGAAATGGTTTTCACGGAGACATCAAAAGATGTGGAATATTCGTTCAAGAAGAATAAATATAATATCTTTGTTATATCTTCACGAACAATTGTCAACATTCCATCACATAGATCAGAAAACTTTCAATCAGTTTAAATCGAAACTTTGATCATCATCAGTATAACAATCGTCCGCGTCTCAACTATAGTTTAAACTTTAATCTAACATACATAGTGCTAAAATTATCACGGCAATGAGTCACAACTCTTCATTTCTTCACCCAACCAGTTCAAAACCAACCTGGCAGGAAATCGTTGACATGTTGTCAAGGCAATCTCCATGAAAAAATAAGTAAGCAAACTGCAAGCGCAACCAAAACTCGAAAACTCTTTACATTCGGCTTTGAAGCTTGTGCAAGGTTTACGTAGGTCATCTGTGACTGTTGTTGACATTGGCTTAGCAGATGGATGTGCTTGGAGTCTTCCACTGGGTGTCATTCGACAAACACACCACAGTGATAGTGAAGTCTTGCAGCTACCAAATGCCAGCCAATGTGACATCTCCTCATTCCAAAATTAGTTCTGACATAGGCCGCTGCTTAGTTACCGACCTGATAGAGGCATGGTTATGTCATGTGATTTACTTTTAATTTCAAGGCCCTAAACATCATCAGTCATAACTGAAGCTAGAATCGTCAAATTTCACACATGTAGGCTATATCTGATGTTACCATAAAAAGAATGTTTCGTTGTCATGGAAGGAGCGCAAATTTCAGGGGGAAAGGGGTCATCCACCAACGACTCTTGGCGTCAGAAGTCCCTAGGCTATCACTTGGTGTTGTTTGCGTGATCCTACGTTTAGCCGTTTTGATACAATACTGGCGTGTGACACACAGACAGACAGACACACAATGATGGCTATTACCTGCACATTGCTAGCGTCGCGCTGGCAAAAATTAATTAAAGAAAGTGAATAATATGCACAACAATAAAAAGTGAGTGAATGAGTGTTTTTTCTGGTATCGGCTCACCCGAGTTGTCTTAGATAAAGGGCCATTTAATGGGTGTTTATGTTGTATATAGCGGTGCTTGGCTACTAGAAAACTGAACGTTTATGCTTGTGTAGTTTGCAGTAAGATAAATGGATGTATTTTATCATGAGTAATTTTTATGTAAATAAGTAGGCATGCCCCGATAAATCTGATTAATAGATCTAAGTTTTGAGGAGTTGATTTAAATGCAGGTCTCAATTTTTGTAGCATTTTTGGTTGACTAATGTGCAGATCTATATATATATATATATATATATACATGTATATATGTATATATA
>Ga0209780_1001876_pt1 | contig 14409 bp, 11 predicted proteins | sample WorMetexBAHAMAS2_FD_187384 | JGI IMG/M metagenome (GOLD analysis project Ga0209780, IMG submission 187384) | Marine gutless worms symbiont microbial communities from Max Planck institute for Marine Microbiology, Germany - Inanidrilus exumae... | ecosystem: Host-associated > Annelida > Digestive... | reverse complement strand
GACTGAGAAATGGTGCTGTTGTGTAGAAGATGAATCCGGAGACAAACTCGTGTCGGTACAGCTGGACGACGAGGAATCCTGGCTCAACTTCATCGACGTTCCTGGATCCGAGGTCTGCGTCGCATTACATCGGGGACGGATCCAGCATTTGCTGGGTCAGAGTTACAAATAAGCGACAACCGTAGGCGGAAGCACCATTAGGAACTCCAGGGGGCAGCTCCGCGTGATAATTTAATTTAATAAAATGGTTTATAATGAACAGGAGAGACCTAGAAGCATTCAAATGAGTCTCATAAGAGCTGGGATGGTGGGGGTGGTATCCCCATCGATGGCTTTGTCCTCGCATTCAGTGGCCACTGAAGCAAGAGACACGCGTGGCTTAAAGTTGCCAACAGTAGTCCGTACTTGTAAAGTTCAAACGGCCTCGGATGGCACACGTTTATGCGAAAATGTCGTAAAATCTTCAGGTGACGTGAGCTGATTGATGTATTGTGTAGAATGCCCACAATACAGTATTCGGCTCGAAGAGGTCCGCTATCTGTGACATGCTGTTTACTTTGTGCATTCGACGATGCTTAGTGTCACGTGCCTGAGACTGAGTGATGTCAGCGATCGATCGCTGATCGATGACGTTTGCGTGTGGTCTGCGCGCAGGTGTCGAGTAGGAGTCGCGACAGCAGAGAGCAGGTGGACGCACACCTGGTCGTCTACTCGGTCACCGACAGACCGTCGTTTCTTTTCGCCCAGTCCTGTCTGCAGGACCTGCGTCCGGCCAAACGACACAACGTCGTCATCCTCGTCGCCAACAAACAGGATCTTGTCCGCAACCGCGTCATCGCCGAGGAAGGTCTGATTTCGTACCGTAATTCACCCACTTCGACGGCTACAGTTGCGGTTGTGGACCCTATGCAATACACTGCGTCGAAGCCTCAGCTCTTTCGGCGCCTCGGTGTCGTCCCCCGATACTTTTTCTTAAGCCCGGTCCACACTAGCAACAATGTCGAAGCGACGTTGTCGAAGCAACAATGTTGCCGTTTTTGGCAACAAAGTCGATCGAACGTTTCTACGACATGGTTGCCAAACACGGCAACAATGTCGAAGCAACATTCGACATTGTAGCATTCGACAATGTTGCTTCGACATTGTTGCTAGTGTGGACCGGGCTTTAGTTTGACCACTGATCTGGATCTGGAACATAGTCGACAAACCCCAATGTGGCGTATCACGTCGACGAACTGCGACGGCGGACTAATGCAGGTGATGGCAGTCGCCTCGGCAGATTCTTTGTCAAGGTCATTCCACTGGGGGATTGTTCGGGGGTAAAAAGAATTTCTGTATATACCCACTGCGCGGGGTGTAGGTTTTTCAGCGGCGTTTCTATTTTGTTTACCCGCACGATATCTCAAAAACCCATTCAGCTATAGGATGACCAAACTAGATATAGAAATGTTCCACGATGAGTCCTGGAAACCCATTATTGTGGGTTCAAAAGGTCAAATGTCAAGGTCACGAGTCACAAAAATCGTTGCCAGCGTTGGTTTTTGCACTGTTGTGAGTGCTGGCTTCTAGTGTATATATGTAGTTTTCCCAGACCATACCGATACTGCCCTGCGGTAGTCGCACGTAGACTGGGCTTGATTTCTGAATTATACTCGAAACATATTATTTCATCGACACAATTAACTTTCCACTTTTCATTAGTACTAGTTGTATTGCATTGCCAGAGGGCAAACAACTACGGGAGTCTCTATCAACAACAAGAATATAGAAAAAGAGAAAAAACAAAAAGCCCTCACCCGAGGTCACACCGACCACTTTAGCACAAATGATTAAAATATATCGCGTCATAGCGTGCATCTACAAAATTCTTAATCCCGTAGCGTGCACCCATAGCTGAAAAAAACATAACATTTTCACCCTGTGGCCGTCAACGTTGATCTCTGACCTTCACCTTTGACTTAGGTGACCTAGGTGGGGTTGGGGTTAAGATGAACCAGCGTGTTAAATATTTAGGTCAAAAGTCATTCATTCCAAAGTTCTTGTCCGGACACGCAGATAGATGTACATCGGCCAGATTGTTCTGCCTTGATCACTGAAGTGATCGGTGAAAACTACGAAACTATACGAGTACACAGAACTACAAGCACAGACGAACAGTAGAACATAAAGCGTCAAATACGTTAACAATCAAACAGACTATATCGCGAATTATGTTTAAGTGTCTCGTGCTGATGTACAGACAAGTGTCAAAAGTAATAGACAAGAGGCCGCATCGCAGTCTTGTCCGCCCTCACAGCGGCGAATGCCACTACATAACACGTGCCACAGTTTGCCTGCTGTCTGATTATAACGTCCACGCGGTAAGGCTGGCAGTGTCTTCCAGTGCGAAAATTTTTAGGGTGGGCAAAAACTCGCCAACCGTTTTCAGCCACTTCTGGACCAAAGTTCACCAAATTTGGGGGCATGTATGGGAGTCACTATAGATTGACAAATTTTTTCCGATTGTTGATATCATGTTCCGTTGCAGAAATATGTTCGGTCAAAGTTCAAAGTCGGTTTTCCCCAGCCAGTGGGGGTAAATGCCCGGGATTTCGGACCAAATTTTTCAAACAGCAGTCATAAGTGGATATGTGTCCAAATTTGGTTGAGATCCGTTCAGTGACCTCAGAGATTAGGCGTCGAAAAATAGAAGAAGAAAGAAAAAACACAGCAGTAAAATATAAGCCCTTTGGCGTCGCGATGCCGTGCGGGCTAATCATAGAGTCTTTACTGTACATTAATGACTTGAGTTAGTGAAGCGCACGTGATGCGGTTTTAGAGGGGAAGAACGTGGCAACGAAGCGTCACTGCAAATTCATCGAAGTCTCAGCACTGCTAAATCATCGCATGGAAGAGCTGCTCGTTGGAACCCTCCGGCAGATCCGACTGCGGCACACCGTCAACGCCGATCGACGTCACCAGCAGCAGCAACAACAGGTGCCCGATGACGTCACTTCCGGCGACAGAGCGCCGCCCTCTGGCAGCGGACTCGGCTGTCTCCAGAGGGCTGTTTTTGTACTGTTCCGCAAGCTGTTCCAGCAACCCATCGCTCGTCAGTCATCCTGCGACGACCTGTTGAAGCCGTGACAAATATTTCGTCCTGCCATCAACTCACGCTGCCGATCAACGCTGTTTGATAATCTGGCTTCCTGTTCGTTTGTGATCATATAAATAAACCAGCCATGAAGTATTTCTGTGAAAGTGTTGCTTCGACGGTCTTAAAATCCTATATGATACAGAGGCGTTGGTTCCTGGAAGTATTGGCCTACGGATCACTTTCTACTGATTACAGTTTTTTTCGTAGCACGTACTGTCCGGAGAAAGACAATTAGAGGGCACCTTCTTCGGGTGGGCATACCAGCCACCCAGGCCAGCTCAGCCTTCTACCCTCTGCGGGACGGGAAATGAGTACCGGCCAAAGTGCGGTGGTGCGCTGTGGCTGGGAGTAAAAGCAGGATTGCTCATTCCATTCGTGGATAAACGTGTGAGTGGCAGGTAAAGCTGTGTGATATGCCTCGTTAACACGTGCCATTCTGATCGCTCTAGAGACGAGTTTAGAAGAAAATGCGCTATGCATAATGCCATGTCTTCAATTTCTTAAACTTCGCTACAGCGCATATCTCCTTCACGCCACATGTCGTTACCGGCGAGTATATATAGCGGGTGCGCTAACCCCTAACCCTAACCCTTTACCGTAACCATAACCTTCCAAAATTCAATCATCTCTGATCAACAGTTTACCCATTTCCCAAATTTCATCGAAAATCCACCGGTAGCTTTTCTAGTTATCATGTTCACAAACAGACAAACCGCAGTCCTATACCTGCCGTCGGCAACGGCGGAAGTTCCACTCGACACAGAATAGGTTACATCAGAGACGTTCTTCCTAGCCAGTGTCTTGGCTTAATACTGCAGTAAAGAAACTAAACTCAACACAACAAAACGCAAGCAACACATGAATAAAATAATGTGTCGCCCTAACAGGACGTAACATTACTGGCCCGCCGTGGAGTGTTACAGACTACGACGACGACAGACGCCAGAGAGCAAAACAATACTTCCACCTACACTATGTGTAGGCGGGCCAGTAATAATCTGAGCTAATACAAAAGGCAGAAAATACTTAACCTAAACAAGCACACAAAAACGAAATCTAAACCTAAACCAAGACGCAAATTTAAGAACTGTGTGTGCGTATCACTGGGTACAACTGTCGTACACAACACAGCACAGAACAGTTCTGATTATTTTTCCTCCTAACCTCCAGACAATCATCATAGCTCTGATGCTGTCTGTTGAGGGGAGGGGATCAACGTATGCAGCTAACATCCCCCATATAGTTACACGCGCGGTTCACTCGTAGCCCGACAGGTAATAGTTCCGTCTGGTTTAACAATTTCGAGTCGTCACAGTCTCCATCAACGCACTTACCGTCGATGGCGGTCCGCTTCGCCTAATATATTAAATTAATCAAACTTTGCGCACGCAGTCTAAGTCAATATGCGACAAATAGATTGGGTTTTTTTTCACTGCGCAACTAGTCGTACCACGACAAGTTCGTCGTACTAGAGTCAGTGGTACGTCGGCTACATCTATTAGTTGTAAAGGGGGCGCCAAGGAGTTCCCTCACGCGCCAGTCGCCGTTGTTTGTACATAGGGTTTGCATCAAGGAAAATGTAGGGCGCCGCAAAGGGCTGAACCGCAAGGCCCCACGGCCGTCAGCGGGTGTGTGTTGGTTTATCGTGAGGGGCAGCGGCTTATCTTTCGACCAGCAGGAGTATGGGGAGCGCTGTGGGGCTTGTGCTCCGGCCGCAACAACAACTGTTCAACAACAGACCTTTGACAGAAGAGGCGTTGCTCCCATTACTCCCCGACGCCAGTTTCTGTACACGGAAATTTCATTATGTACAAAAACAAATTCCCAAAAATGCTGACAACGTTAAAGCATGAGTTTGTGAGGCGCGGTCTTCGGCGACCGTCTCCCTTGGTCAACAGTGGAACAGACGTCGAAGCTCCGCTCTGAACTGCGTCCCCGTGAAGACGTAGACGACCACGTTGTAGGCGTAGACGAGCAAGTAGAAGCTGTCGAGAACAGAGAAGGCGTTCTCCACGACCACGTACCGATGTCGTACGGCGTCGTTAAGCAGCAGTCCATCGCACGTCCTGCCGACGTATGATCCGAGCGGCACAAGGTACAGCAGGTCGTTGATGAGCTGCCAGTTGGACAGGGAGAAGACGACGTAGAGGAAGGACGTCGCGAGGAGCATCAAGGTCGTTGTGGCGGCAGAGTGAGACGCACCGGACGACTGCTGATGTTGCTGTTGCTGCTGCTGCTGCTGCTGATGATGATGATGATGATGATGATCACTGCGGTGATAAACAGACGTTCGAATAAATAAATAAGATAAGATAAAGTAACTTTTAGTAAGATTATATGAGACAGAGAATTTATTTACCAAGTAAACGACAGTAACAATCGTCATCTGTTACAATAATTACAATGGCATGCTGCCAGCAAAGGCATATGCGCCTCAATGCTGGCCGCCTATAACAACAGATAATAAGAGAAAACAAAAAACACAGTGAAAGTGCAAATGCAACAAAACAAGATAATATAAGATAACGTGCATAAGATACATCAGATAAATAAATAAAACAAATAAATAGAAATAAACATCATACACAAAATAAATAAATAAGTAAGTAAATGAATGAATATACACATCCGTAGGCCTACATCGCTATATCGCTATAAGGTTGTACCATTTGGATCTCGTGCTTTTCGGTTTTCTGCTCCAAGAGTTTGGAATTTATTACCTGTCAGTATTCGTGAAACTAAGTCACTTCCCACTTTCAGACATTATCTAAAAACATTTTATTTTCAGTCGGCCCATCCCCTTTCGGCTGTCCATCTTGCGTAGAATATCCTCGTCTACGCGCCCTGATTCTTCTAAAGACCTTGGCGCTATATAAGCCATTTACTTTTTTACTTACTTACTTATTTACATGGAGATTCGGTAACGGTCACAAACCTTCTTGCATGATTATGATAATGATGTTGATGATGGTGGTCGTCATGGTGACGACGTCCAAGGTTGACGGCGTTGGCCGACGCCCGATACACCTGGCAAATGACTACCACGTTGATGACGAGGACAGACAGCGGAACGACGGCGAACGTCGTCAAGTCGACGACCTTTCTGACGTAGAACTTGACCAGCCACTGTTCGTCGTCGTCGCGCGACTGCGCATCGTCGTTGTGAACTCGCAGGAAGTTGTAGTACTTGAGCTGCGCTCGCTCGTGGTCGGTTCTGATCAGTTCCAGGCAGACCTCGACAACGACGCTAGCGACGACCTGCGTCGCCAGAACCTTCAACGTCTGACGAACTGAACACAGCTGTTTCACCTACAAACCGCGAGGAAACACGGTGTCGGATTACACAGATAGGCCGAGTACGCTATGATCTACGGGCCCCGCACCTTTTAGGGGCACTTGACAACGATCAAAACATGCGGTCAAATAACTTTGCAATAGATTAATGATCATGGTTATAGAAAATGGAGCCATTCGATAGGCCACTTATAAATTTCTATTGGTGGCCTATGTCTCTGTTGTACACTCTTTTTTACCACATCCGCAGTACCTGTGACCTTGAGACGTCCTTCGATACGACAGTGGAAATTACCGACCGTGTACGCTTTCCGATTCGTTGGTAATTATCGTAGTTAGAGGCTACTTGTGCCACATTAATTTTCTCGAGGCATGGGAATAAGAAAGCCATCAAATAGCAAAAGTGTCCTTCGAGGTCACTAAACTTTATTGGTATTGGTGCCATTCGAAAGGCCACGTATGATTTTCTATGCGTCTTCCATTGTATCTACATGTAGGCCTACGTGACCCTGAGCAAAGTCCAAACTGGCTAATCTATTATGCATACCAATTTTGTGGCGCTTACCGTCATCTCCTCTAACTACAAAATGGGGCCCGGCTAAACATATGCGTCGTCTTTGATTCTGTCCTATTCCCTGCATTATATAAAAACATGACGTCATCCATGCACAAAACCTGAATTACGTAACGTATCGCATTGCCGTCAAAGCAGGACCAAGCCACGGCCAAAGGTAACATCTGCAGAAAATGTGGTGAAATTTGGACGTGTGGTTTTTGCGATATGTGAGCGGATACACAGACAGACAGACAGACAAACAAAAAGACCGACACACAGACACGCTGATCACAATGCTTTGCAATTCAACACATTACAGCGTGCAGCAGAAGGCGCCATGCCACATAGCATGCGTAGGCCGTATATACAATGGCTGGCGTATGTCTATAACGTACGAGGAATGGATAGCAGACGGTAATCATCCGTTCAACCGAGAACGCCAGAACAAGCAGTGGTTCCAGTCTTCGTGCACTGGCCGTGATGACATCGGTAACCAAGGTGACGTAGCCGGGCTGCTGAAGCTGCGGCAGTAGCCATCTCCATAGCGACATGACGAGCCCGATCAGCAGATAGACGGCGTCGTTAATCGCCAAACTGGCCAGGTAGATTGCAGCGGTGTTCTTGTGAACGGCTCGCAGTCGCAGCCAAACCAGCGCCGACAATACGTTGCCTGCCGTCGACAACAGTCCACGGTAGACTTTATCGACAGAAAAAACCGTGCTCATATTAATAATAACGAGTAGTCCAAAATTTCGACGAAAGGCCGCATCGCCGAGTTGTCACTCCACGGACATGCGCACGGGTTCGTCCGAACTTGCCCCCATCTAATACACGGTTCCTTGGGCCCACCCGAGACGACCCTCCAATCGGCATCTCGATCGCTTTAGCCTTTTTGTAGGGCTCTCGAATGTGACTAACATATACACAGACAAAGAGACCACGCTACTGTGTCTGTCGCAATGGGGCACATCAATGCTATGCATGTAATGCAGCCGAATAATAGCAATTGTCTGCCTGTGTCGAGCTGGGTTTGTCAGCTTCCTATATAACGATTATGTTATGGTATTATTCGGCTCGAAGATAAGCTTCGGCCGAATATTGGATTCACTTTACGGGGCGATTTGGCGGTGTTCACGCGTCGGGCTATAACTACTCCGAAAGCGAACCAATTTGGATAAAATCTGGAACACTCTGAGTACATTGTTGGGGGCTGGCCCTGGCAGATTTTGGGCCCGATCCACGCAGTAGCGACAGTTTGAGATGCAGCCGCAATTTTGTTGTTGTTTTTTTTTCTGTCAGGTAAATAACGCACGATTTCACCAATTTCCCTTCGAACAAATTTCACGAAATTTAAACACAGCAACATCGATCGGTGTCGCGATGAAAACATTCGGAACCGAATTTTGATCATTTTACCGTAAGGTGTCGCGAATTACGTTTAAGTGTCTCGTGCTGATGTACAGACAAGTGTCAAAAGTAATAGACAAGAAGCCGCATCGCAGTCTTGTCGGCCCTCGCAGCGGCGAATGCCACTACATAACACGTGCCACAGTTAATGTTTGGTGGCTGGATCATTAAAAAAAAACGCAAAAATGTCTCACAAAATTTCAATGTCTTGAGACTTCAGGCCGCCATAACTACGCAATGATTACAGATCGCCGGAAAATCACTACCAAGTGATTCTTTTAGAGGATGTCTAGTTTTAATTTTTACCGTTAAAATCAATTCAAAATCATTTCCCTGGGATTTACGCTCCGTGCAAGAAACTTACCCAATTTTTTGGCAACGTCCGCTGTCCGATATTGGGTAAACCAATTACGCCGCTGTGCCGCCTGGCTGAACGACATAGAAGATTGGAAACTGAAAATAATTAACACGGCAAATAACGCTGACATCACTCAGTCGCAGGCACGTGACACTAAGCATCGTCGAATGCAGAAAGTACACAGCATGTGCATAGATAGCGGACCGTATCGAGCCGAATACTGTATTGTGGGCATTCCACAAAATTCAACCATCTGTTTTTATGTTATGTTATGTTATGTCCGAATTAATCTGCCATAATAACCATAATACAAGTAAACGAACACACAAAAAGAACGCAGATCTGTTAAATAACATGTATGTCCGTCCTCGTAATACTCGGACTGAAATGTATGCTGGCCGCGTCGCATGTTGCCCCCTGATGAGTCACGTTGCTTATGCGCTGCAGGTCTTATTAACGTCAGAACAAAGACGCCGCACCCCCATTTAGGTTGTAAAAAACATGGGACAAAAAGAGACGGACGCACGGACGGACGACAGACCAATGCATTACGCTTAACGCTAGACGCGGTCAGAGCAATAAGTAGAAGGCACTCGGTAGTGCGCATACTTCCGCCACGCCATATTGAAATTGGCACTGTCGTTGCCGGTGTCCCCCTACGCGCAGCCCCACTCGACTCCGCCTATTATCTACTCCACTTTTTAGACCTAAAGACTGCCCCCGCGGCGAGACTAGAATATGTTGCTTGGCCATAGCCCCGAGTTATGACAAGCGCGGTATAGCTCGAGCCTATAGTGGGTGTCTGGGGCTATGCTCCCAGTGGGAAAGTGGGGATGAGAGGCAACGCCCCTGATCAGGGGAGTCAGGGGCGAAGCCTCCCTGAAGCTGAAAGCAATCTAGGAACTAAGTAAGCCACATTGCGCTCTGGGTTTGACTATTTGACCTTTTGATGCTTTCAGATATTTTGTCCATGTTTACTTGTTACATACCGCTGCTCCTAATCCAATAAACACATATATGGGCAGTAAAACGAATTTATTGGAGTCATGTTTGGTGGCTGGATCATTCACGTTTGGGGGCTATTTGTGACATTTGGGGGCTTAGCCCCAAACACTCCTCTTGTCCTCACCCGTGAGACGCCCCTTTAAGCTCGATGCGAGCACGTTGAGCTTCCCATCACTGGAGATAGACGATGCGACCACAATGTGTCTGTGTTAAACCAGCTGCAGCGGCAGGCTTCCTGCCAGACGACGAGTGCTTGGTGCCATCGTTGTTTGGACGGGCACCTGCTTATCTAGCTGACGATATCAATCTCCTCTCTGACAGCGGTCGCCGACTGCATCCACCGGCTTCCGACATGACTTGTGATGTTCCACGTAAACAGAAGCTACATGGCGTTGGCAGATTATGCCGGTGTATAGACTGACATGATCATTAAACCCGTTAATTTGTTGTTTCTGACGAAGTTCGTCAATCAATCAATCAATCAATCAATCCATCAATCAATTTTATTGACGAAAGGGTAAAAACAACCACTTACATCGTCACAAAAATAAACACAAATTACGCTACAATAAAACAGATACACCAATAAAGACAACTGTGTATAGTGCAAAAATCTATAGAAATTAAATTCTGTTAAACGACGTTTAAAAGTATACACAATAAGACTGAAAAGAATGCCGAGTATTCAGCGAGTATTCAGCTGTGTGACAGTCGTGAACAGTTTAAACGGTTGCTCAAGACCCATCTGTTTTGTGCTTGGGACCGCGGCGCTTTGTGACGCTTAGTTAGTAGCGCCGTGTATAAATCTTCTTACTTACTTACTTATCGTTCATTGGCTTGATATCACTAGTAGATGTTTGTTAATTTCGAAATATAGATCATGCCTAAGTAAACCGTTTAAATCGGCCCATCACTAGCCTGGAAGTCCGAGGACCCAGCAGATGATGCTGATAGCCTGTTTGAACTGTTGTACGCTGACTGGCTGGCTGGCGTCAGAAAGCCATGATGCGCGAAGTGCTGCCTCTGCGGCGCTGCTGCTGCAGTTAGCCATGTCGTTGACGTCCAGCCGAATGGCGTCTTGATCCGTCGACATCAGGCCACGCAACATTGTTCCACACGTCAGCGTGTTCTTCCTGCAGCACAGCAGCTGCGAATTAAGACGATCAAGTACAGGCAAACAGTTCAAAGAGTTCGAACAGTTTTAAGACCGCATCGCATACACTAGGTACGTCAGATGTGGCCTATTGCTGCACGATAGCCCACGGACAGTAATTTTATGATACAGAAGATTTCGACAAAATTCCAATTATATCATCACCAACGCGGGCGCCATATGCAGGATGGGTAGGTAAAATTGTGTTTTACGACCGATCAACGCATTATTGTGTCCATCCGTAGAGGTGGTCCGCATCCACGACTGTGCGCTGGCGAACTGGCGGAGTAATACGCGGTGTCGTCAACAACATTGGTAGTAGTCGACGTTGGTTGATCACAGTTACGGTCCAGTTGACATCAGCAAGATTGGTTGTACGGAAGTCTGTTGATGACACGCGCGGCACTGCATGCTCGCTGTGCGATAGTGTTGTGCCTAGTGCAACGATGCTTGTACAAAATAAACGATGCAGGTAGCGGAATGAAACGTGGCAGACTGACAGTTGCTGAACGTGCTTTTCAGGCTGACACGCGATCTGTTTGCATTATTAGTACAACAGTCGGCCAATATTTCAACTGATACAGAGCGTCGCGCGGGCCTCTCGGCGATAGCTAAACCTCTTGCTGTTTTAGTTCTTTTCATTATTTTTCTGCTTTTGGCTTCGTGCGATAGATTAAGCTGTCTCTTAATCAGCTATTCAGCGCACGTTAGCAATATTATTCCCTATAAACGTGACATAAAAAGTTTGTACATCGTTGCACATCTAGGCCTATGAGACAAGAGCACTTGTTGTCACTGATAAACCGCCGTCGATATGTCCGCTGTCAACGTGCTTTAACCTTTCGTACAATAACACTCATCTTCAGAGACTAAAGACAACACTTAGGCCCACAAAATGTGCGCTGTATGCTTTGATGAATCAGTAAATCTCTGGTCCAATTAAGCTGGACACATAAGTGCATCAGTAAACTGACTCGAGGCAGTAGAAAGTAGAGAGCAAATAAGTGAGTGTGTGCCGTTATCGTCCCACTCAATGCATAACAAATCATTTCGGGGTCGTTTTCAAGTAATCACTCATAAATGGTGTCAACGGTAGCCCAGGCCTAACGCTCACAATGCGAACGGTGGCTCTCACAATGTTCGCTTACTCTTGGCGAACACCCAAGTCGTATTTCATGAAAACAAGCCATAGTGTAGGCTATACGCACGTCGCATATCATTGAACGGGAAATCGTACCGCCGGGGCGTTGCAAAAGCGGAATATCCCACACCGACGGAAGTATACTGCCCGCTAACCCTAAACGTTCCTAATAATCTAGCAAGCAATATGCCGTTACGGGGCGATTATGTTTCCTAAGTTAACAATTTCAGGGTGGTCCATACCAACACTTCTGAACCGGTCGAGGTGAAATTGGAATGGTAAAGTCGACCTATAGTCTTCATAGTCCACGCAAATTTAAAAAAAAAATACTTTCTAATGGCCTCCTTGTACCTAAGACCTTTGCACTAGCTTCGCATACTCACTAATGTAGTAGAACCGTAGTTCTTTAGTTCATTGTTCATTCAGTTGTTTAGATAATTATTATCTACCTTAATGCACGTAAGTTTTACGATACGATACGGTATATTTAAGTGCGTTAGAAGCTGACGAGGTGGCCAGCTTAAAGTCGGGGTATAGCGATTTTTTCTTTTCGTTGTTTTAAAATAAACTATTAAAAATCGTTAACGGTGTGATTTAAATACTTTTATTTGAAACATAACTACAGAAAAAAGAAATTATTCTTCTCTCCGTAATGAACGAAATTTGCGACATTTTATTAGAATTAGATATTCTTTGCCCTTAATCTGACTCCAGGAAGTTGGTACTCGGTAGTCTCGTTAAAAAAATCATTGAAAGTGAATATATCCCTTAATATGCAAAAATAATTTTTTTATAATATTTTTTCTGAATCACGAGTACATACCTGTATTTAATTATGCACTTTATTTTGAAACTTCAAAAATCGCTATACCCCGCCTTTAATCTAGCGCACGGCACAGAAACAAAAGCTAAAAACAAAACCGAGAAGGGCCTAGCTAAAAAGAAACGGTCCTGGCAACAGTCCGTGAAGGCAGTCCGGGAGGGGTGGTAAGATTTGTGAAACCGGTAGGTTTTATTGATCGTTCACACTGTATATAAAATTCTTATATAAAACAGAGTGTGTCTACTTTGCTAAATTGTTTCAGCTACGTTCGTTCATCGCCATATCAGAATTACATGTTGATAAGTACGTGGGCAGCCTCGTATTAGCGGAGCACTAGTTAAGTCCGCCATTGGCACGACTTTATATTCATACTTGATAGGCCTATGCTTTGCTTTGTCATGCCCATTCACTCATTGATTCATGATCGATTGAGAGGGCGCAGTGGAGCGCCAGCAGCTTGCGTTCGACTCTGAACTGTTAACAGCCCATATATACATAACATTTTGCGCACGTAATCAACTCAGAGCTTCGCGACACCTGCTTGACTGCCTGCCGGCATTTACTCAGGTAAGTTACCGGTAAATGAGGCGAAAACTATACGATACGACACGATATAGTATATACATGCGCTCAATAGCTGACGAGATGGCCAGCCTATAATCTAGCGAACGGCACAGAAACGAAAAATAAGGAAAAACTAAAAACAAAAACCGAGTAGCTCAGAAGAAACGGTCCGGGCAATAGTCCGTGAAGACAGTTTGGGGCTAGGAAGAAGTGAAACTGCGGGAGCAGGATTCGTGGAACAGGTAGGTTTTAAGCCGCGAGTGAAAGAGAGAGAGAGTTACGGATGAGCAGAGTGGTGAATCAAAAGAGGAAGTTAGGTAGTTACGAGAACTTAGTTGGTAAGTGAGAGGAGCTTGTATTCGATGCGTTCAGTGATTCTGGGACAGCGGAGAGAGCGTAGGATGGGAGTAATTTGACATGACTTAGGAGCTTTAACGACAGTACGAGCAAGAAAGTTCTGGGATCTGCTGAAGACGGGATAATCGAGACTTAGGGAGTTTATAGTACAGAGAATCACAGTAATCAAACTTAAAGTAAAGGATAGAGGTTGCAATGGTACTGTGGTACAGGCAGTTGACGAATCGATGTAAAACCATATACAGTGAAGTTGACGAATGTGACAGTAACAGGCTTTGGAGAGAGATGTAATTTGGCCAGAGAAGGTAAGACGTTTGTCAAAGATGAAGTCAAGATTTTGAGCAGAGTAGGACGTTTCACGTGAAGAGTTGTGTATTTTGGCTACCGTGTAGCGTGCACTTTAGTTTGCGTCTGTCTGTCGGTCTATGGATAGTTAGGGTAGGATTAGGGTAGGATTAGGGTGACGTTGAGTTGCTAGTTGCGTTGCGGACAAAATACAGGAAGCGCTAAAATTGCAGGACCGGACATTACAGGACTGGACATTGATGGACCGGACAATGACCGACCGATTGTAACTGAACTTCCAAGACGAGTCCAAAAAACCATGTATTATTA